>Ga0307989_1000398_pt1 | contig 28664 bp, 32 predicted proteins | sample EllFjometagen185_FD_203164 | JGI IMG/M metagenome (GOLD analysis project Ga0307989, IMG submission 203164) | Marine microbial communities from Ellis Fjord, Antarctic Ocean - #185 | ecosystem: Environmental > Aquatic > Marine > Unclassified | place: Southern Ocean | collected 2014-10-08 | reverse complement strand
GTTAAATTTTCTTGACTTTCTTTTGTTTGCGTTCTCATTTGCTGTTTTTTTGATTTTTTAGATTATCTTTTATCCATTTCACACAATCATCTATATTATTAAATAACTGTTCTTCTGGAACTAAATCTGGTATAATATCTATACGTTCTAATAAATATTTAGGTTGCTTTAAAACATTCACTAATAGTACTGTTTTATTTTGTGCTGCCAATTCAATTAAAGCATCTTCTAAAACATATAAACCTGATTGGTCTATATATTGCATTCTACCCATTCTAATAATTATTGTAGATGCGGAATCTGGAATTTGCTTCATTAAATTCTGAAAATCACTAGTTGACCCAAAAAACAAAGGTCCTTTTATATGTTTAATAAAAACTTTTTCTTTTAAAGCATCAGGGAAATCAGCCTCATCAGCCCAAGCTTTTTCTTTTATTAATTGTTTAATTTCAGAACGTTCAGCTGTTAAATCTCCTATTTTTTTTACAAACATTAATGATGCTATTACCAGGCCTATTCCAACGGCATATACCAAATTCCATACAGAAGATAAAACCAGTACAATTAACATAATAATTACTTCAGGTTTTGGCATATAAGGAATTGCTTTTAATCCTTTATAATCCATAACACCAATTCCAACAGTAACTAATATTCCTGCTAAAACAGCTGCAGGAATTTGCGAAGCTATTGGTCCTAATACTAATAATATGAGAAGCAATAAAACCCCAGCAATCATTCCAGATAATCTTGTTTTTCCTCCTGCATTTATATTTACAACAGTTCTAATTGTTGCGCCAGCACCTGGAATACCTCCAAAAATTGCAGCAATGGTATTACCAATACCTTGACCTACTAATTCTTTATTTGGTTTGTGCTTTGTTTTTGTCATATTATCAGCTACTACAGACGTTAATAAAGAATCTATTGCGCCTAAAAGAGCTAAAGTTAATGCCGTAAATATGTATGGCGAAATACTTGTAAAGCTAAAATTTGTAAAAATCTCTAAATTAGGTATTGGCAATCCGCTAGGTATTTCTTCAATAGCTCTGTAATTTAACTTAAAACCAATTGCAATTCCAGACATTACTAAAAGTGCTACTAAAGTACTTGGGACTTTTGTAGTGATTCGCTTAAAACCATAAATTATAAAAATGGTTCCTAAGGCTAAAATAAGTTCTAGCCAATTGATGTTTTGCAATGCTCTTGGCAATACTTTAATTGCTCCTATAACTCCTGAAGCTTCTTTGCCTGCTAAAGTTTGAGATTCTTTACTAATTTGAGCTTCAGTAATATCTTGTGCCCTGTTTATAGTTTCTGTAAAATTTTCTAAAACTAGGATACCCGCTCCTGCTTCTTCTTTTAAGATATTATCTAATATTATTTCTTCGGCAAAAGGTTTAAACTGAGTTACAAATTCAGTATCCTCTTTCGGATAATAACCCACTGAAGGCAATAGTTGAGTTATTAAAATAATAACACCAATGGCGGTCATAAATCCAGAAACTACTGGATAAGGAATATATTTAATGTATTTCCCTAAACCTATAAGACCTAATCCTACTTGCATAATACCTGCAAGTAAAAAAACGGTTAAAATAGCTGGCAATGCTTTTGAAATATCTCCATCAAAAGAGGCAACCATACCTGCTATAACAACCATACTAACCGCTGTCATAGGTGCAGTTGGACCAGAAATTTGAGTGTTTGCACCTCCAAAAAGAGCTGCAAAAAAACTAACAAAAATAGCCCCATAAAGTCCTGCGCTTGGACCTAATCCCGAACTAACCCCAAAGGCTAGTGCTAAAGGTAATGCTACAATTCCTGCTGTAATACCTCCAAATAAATCACCTTTAAAGTGTTTAAAGTTAAATAGTTTATTCATGTAATTTATTATTTAATAAAATTTAAAACCATTTCAGTATAAAAAATTTCAATGGTGTTTTTTTCTTTATTTATATCTGTAAGAGATGGTAAATGTTCTGCAAAATATCTTTGATGCTGAGCTCCCTCAATTATAGTTGAAACTAACATGTGTGAATATTGAAAGTCTGGCTTTATTTCTAAGATAATGTCACTAATACTTTGCACTACGCTTTTGTACGATTTAAAATAACCTTTTTTATTTTCCTCATCTACACTTTTTGTATGGTACGATTTTATAGATTCTGAAATGATAATCTCATTTAAATATTTTTCATTTATATAAGGTGTAAAATCACATTCTGTAACTGGCTTGGTAAGAATATCTAGAGCCTTTAATAATCGTTCTTTTGGTGATTCAATATTTACAGTTGCTAAAACCAACCTATATTCTGTCCATGACCAATACCAGCTAGTTAAATAGACTAATAAAATGTGTTTGTTTTTAAAATAGCGATAAATAGAACTCTCTGGTGAATTTATTGCCTCTCCAAGTTTTTTAAATGTAAAAGCCTCAAACCCTATTTCATTTATTAACTCTATACTTTTTGATAGTATCTTTTGACCTAGCTCAGAGGAGTCTGGATTTTTTGAATATAATTCCTGATTTACTTCAATATGTATTTTTAAATTTGCCATAATAGTTTAATTACCTGCAAAAGTAATAGTATTACTATCGATATCGAAAATACATTCAACATTCTTTTTAATTTAAATTATAATGTACTCATTATCAGAATAATATTATTGAACTCTAAAAAATTAAAATTTCCATTTTAAAAAAATCACTTCTTCAAATAAAAAAACATCACAGCATATCTAATTTATGCTTACTTTTAATTCACTATAAAAATTATGAGGATGGAGAACAAAAGACTTATAATTATCGTAATCACATTAATAACTTTATTGCTTATCCCATTTATAGCAATGCAGTTCACAGATGAAGTAAACTTTACACTGTTAGATTTTGTTGTTGCAGGAGTTTTACTGCTAAGCACCGGACTAATAGGCGAACTTCTAATTAGAAAAGTAAACAAAAAAAATTATCGAATAGCTATATTAATTGTGCTATTCATAATTTTAATTTGGGTAGAACTTGCAGTAGGTATCTTTGGGACACCTTTTAGCGGAGATTGAGAATAAAAACTGCTGATAACAAAGAAATGAATTAAAATCCAAGTTTTTTAAACTAACGCTTTTCTAATGAGTTCTTTCACACAACAAAAAAAACAGTTATCAAACATTTTGAACTTAATTAATGATAAAAATAATTAAAGGCAGCATTGAACACATTGAGCTCATAGCTGAAATAGGTAAAAAAACATTTTTAGAATCACACGGAGAAAGTGCTTCTAAAAAAGATATTGATTCATTTGTTTCTAAAACATATAATAGAGAGCTATTATCAAAAGAACTAACGCAAACAAACATCCAATATCATCTAATTTATTATAAAAATAAAGTGGCAGGTTATTCTAAAATTGAACTAAATACATCAAATACTGATATTGATCCTAAAAATGTTACTAAACTAGACCGGTTTTATTTATTGAAAGAGTTTTACGGTCAAAACTTAGGAATAACATTGTTTAATTTTAATGTTGAATTCTCTAAAAAGCATCAACAAAAAGGAATTTGGTTGGCAGTTTGGGTAAAAAATCAACGAGCCATTAAATTCTATACAAAAACTGGATTTAAAATAGTGGGGAAATACGATTTCAAAATTTCCAATACACATTCAAATCCTAATCATATTATGTATTTGCAATTTTAAACGGTTACTAACACAACATATACTTTATACTAAATTTAAAGCACCATTAAATTACAACCTCTAATATCTGAATTATCAAAACGACCTAAAACTTCAAAAGTTCCATTTGTATAGGTTTTACCTAAATCTTGTGTTGCAATAAATGAACAAGAATTTATATTAGCTAAGTCAATTACGTTAATTCCTCCCGATTTTCCTTCAGGTAAAATAGTAAGCGCATCTTCTGTATCACGAGTTAAAATTTTCATCCAAGGCGGACATTCAAAAATACCATTTCCTTTAGAATAAGCCTGACTTAGTAATTCTGTCATTCCGTACTCTGAATGAATGTTTTGAACCCCAAAACCATCTTTTAAAATTTGGTGTAACTCTTCTCTAATTAATTCTTTTCTTCTTCCTTTCATACCGCCCGTTTCCATAATTACGGTATTTTTTAATTTAAACTTATAGTTTTCAATAATGTCTAATAATGCAAATGAAACACCAATTAATAGTGTTTTTTCGTTGCTTTTATCTAATATTATCAATGTTTTAGCTAACTCATCTAAATTATTTAAATAAAATCCACTTTTAGAGTTTTTAGATTTTTCAATAAAGTCATTTGCCATATAAATTAATGATGAACCATTGCGCTCTAAATAAGATGGTAACAATGCTAACACAGTATAATTTTCTATAGAACCGTAGAAATTACTAAATCCTAAAGAGAAGCTTTTCTCATAAATAGAAATATCAGTAACATAATGCTTACTTTGAGTGTTTCCAGTAGTTCCGCTACTTAAAAAGGTTTCTTGTATTTCATTATTTGAAGAAATAATTTTATGCGATTTAAAAAATTGAATGGGCAAAAAAGGAATCTGTGAAATGTTTTTGATTTCAAGAATATCCACTTTTAATAAGCTTAAAAAATGTTTATAAACTTTACAATTTCCAGCTTGAAATCGAAATATTTCGAGAGCTATTTTATTAAAATCGCTACTATTATGAATATTAAAAACACTATTTCTTTTCATAAATTTTGGGAAACATCACAAAAGTAATGTAAATTTACGCAACCTATTATCTTAATAGGTATCTTATTATTAATTAAAACAGTTGCTTTTGAGTTTAAATGAGCTCGTAAAACAATGTGCTAAGAATGACCGAAGGGCACAAGAAGAAATTTACCAACTTTTTTCTGGTAAGTTGTTTTCGATATGCTTAAAGTACTCTAAAAATAAACAAGAGGCTCAAGATAATTTTCAAGATGGTTTTATTACCATTTTCGACAAAATTGGGCAGTTTAAATTTAAAGGATCTTTTGAAGGTTGGTTAAAGCGTGTTATGGTAAACACAATTTTGTTAAAATATCGACAAAAAAATGTGTTAAGCTTAGTTACTGATGAGATACCAGATGAAGTGATTGTTGACATAGATGATGAAGAAGTTTCTTTAGATTTTTTATTAAATCTAATTCAAGAATTACCTGATAGATACAGAATGGTTTTTAACCTGTATGTTTTAGATGGTTATTCTCACAAAGAAATTTCTAAAATGTTACAAATTGCAGAAGGCACATCAAAATCGAATTTGGCCAGAGCAAGAAACATTTTAAAACAAAAAATTGAATTACATCAAGAAAGTCAACAATCTATTTAAGATTATATAGATAATAGTGAGAGATTTAAAAAATATTGACCGGCTCTTCCAAGAGAATTTAAAAGACTTTGAGGTTTCCCCACCAGTGAAAGCGTGGAGTGGTATTGAAAAAAAATTAGTCAAGCCATCAAACAAACGCATTATTCCTTTTTGGGTTAAAATTTCAAGTATTGCAGCTTTATTGGCCTTAATTTTTAGTGTTGGAACTATTTATTTACTTCCTACCTCTAATTTTACCAAAAATATACGTCCTGAAAATTCTAAAATTCCAAAAGTTATAGATGAAAAGGATCAAGAAACTACCGTAGCAGTAAAATCGAAAAAAGCTAAATCTAAAATTAGTACACCTAGTGAAGCTGATACAAATTCTAATCTTGAAAATTTAGTTGACATCAATGAAGAAGTCATTGAAAACACTATAAATAAGCCTTCAGAAATCACAAAAGAATCAAATCCTTATTTTTTAGCAGATGCTGTAGATTTACCGCTTCAAAATAATAAAGCTAATAAAGTTAAGAGTAAAGAATTTTTAAATGGAAAATTGACTGTAGCTACCATATTTGCACCAATTTATATTAATTCTTTTGGTGATGGCTCTGGAGTTGATTCTCAATTTAAAGAAAATCCAACTTCTGGGAATTCATCGTATTCTTATGGTGTAAAAGTAGCATACAAATTAAACAATAAATTTAGCGTACAATCTGGTGTAAACCTTATTAATTTGGGGTATACAACCGATGGTATTTATGTAACGCCTGGTGTTTCAGTAGTAGGTTTTTCAAATATCTCCAACAATCCTATTTTAGCGAAAAACGAAAGTGCATCTTCCAAAGAAATTGACAATTCAGGTAGTTTAAATCAGGTTTTTGGTTATGTAGAAATCCCTGTTGAAGTAAAATACAATGTTGTTAATGGTAAATTTGGTATAAATGTAGTTGGTGGTTTTAGTACACTTCTTTTAAATAGAGATGAAGTTTTTATAGAAACTACTAATTTTTCTCAAAGTTTAGGTTCATCAAACAATTTAAGATCTGTAAACTTTAGTGGTAATATTGGATTAGATTTAGATTATTCTATTCATAAAAATTTATTCATTAATGTATCACCAATGTTTAAAGTTCAAACAAATACATTTTCAAGAAATTCAGGAAGTATACAACCTTACTATTTAGGAGTTTATACAGGATTAAATTATAAGTTTTAGTTGGTTTATTATTTGGTTGGTTACCAAATATTGAATGAAGAAAGCCGTTTCATATAAGAAGCGGCTTTTCTTTTTAAAACATATATTATTCGTAATTTTGCATAAAAATAAAAAATATCCTACGTATGGAAATTCTAACAATCGAAAAAACAATAGAAAAAGCCCTTGCTAAATTAGGCGTTCAAAATGTAAACCAAGGAACTTCAACGGGTTCTAATTTTTTCGGAAATGGTGAAATTATTGAATCATTTTCTCCGGTAGATGGAAAATTAATAGGAAAAGTAATTACAACTACAAAAGATGATTTTGAAAAAGTAGTAACTACTGCACAAAGTGCTTTTAAAACTTGGAGATTAAAACCAGCACCGCAACGTGGTGAAATTGTTCGTCAGTTTGGAGAAAAATTGCGTGAATTAAAACAACCTTTAGGTGAATTAGTTTCGTATGAAATGGGAAAATCATTACAAGAAGGTTTAGGTGAAGTACAAGAAATGATTGACATTTGTGATTTTGCCGTAGGTTTATCTCGTCAATTAAATGGTGCTACATTACATTCAGAAAGACCTGGACATAGAATGTACGATCAATACCATCCTCTTGGAATTGTAGGTGTTATTTCCGCATTTAACTTTCCAGTAGCTGTTTGGGCTTGGAATACTGCTTTGGCTTGGATTGCTGGTGATGTTTGTATATGGAAAGCTTCAGAAAAAGCCCCTTTATGTAGCATAGCTTGTCAAAATATTATTGCTGATGTTTTAAAAGAAAATAATTTATCAGAAGGAATTTCTTGTATTGTAAATGGAAATTATAAAGTGGGTGAATATATGACAACCGATAAACGTATTCCACTAATTTCAGCAACTGGCTCTATAAGAATGGGTAAAATTGTTGCTAAAACTGTTGCGGAACGTTTAGGAAGGTCGTTACTAGAGTTAGGTGGAAACAATGCTATTATTATTACTCCTGATGCAGATATTAAAATAAGTATTATTGGAGCTGTTTTTGGAGCTGTTGGAACTGCAGGGCAACGTTGTACTTCTACTCGTAGACTAATTATTCACGAATCTATGTACGATAAAGTAAAAGATACTTTAATTGCTGCTTACAAACAATTACGTATTGGAAATCCGTTAGATGAAAATAACCACGTGGGTCCATTAATTGATACTGACGCTGTTGAAATGTACAAAAATGCTTTGAAAAAAGTAGTTGATGAAGGCGGAAATTTATTAGTTGAAGGTGGTGTATTAAGTGGTGAAGGTTACGAAAGTGGCTGTTATGTAAAACCTGCAATTGCAGAAGCTGAAAATCATTTTGAAATTGTTCAAAACGAAACATTTGCACCGGTATTATATTTATTAAAATACAGTGGAGATGTTCGCAATGCTATTGAAATTCAAAATGGTGTAGTTCAAGGTTTATCTTCAGCAATTATGACAAACAATTTGCGTGAAGCGGAAGCTTTCTTATCGCAAGCTGGTTCAGATTGTGGTATTGCAAACGTAAATATTGGAACTTCTGGCGCTGAAATTGGTGGTGCTTTTGGTGGTGAAAAAGAAACTGGTGGAGGTAGAGAATCTGGTTCTGATGCTTGGAAAGTATATATGAGACGACAAACTAACACCATTAATTATACTACTGAACTTCCTTTAGCTCAAGGTATAAAATTTGATTTGTAATAATTTATAATTATACTTTAATAAAAAAGGCGAGATTTTTTAAATCTCGCCTTTTTTATTGTTAATTTTTAAACAATTGTTTAAATTATTTTCTAAGAACAAAAGAAATTAATCTTGGTATTTCATTTTCTTCAATTCCATCAAACTGTTCTTCAATATCTTCCAATTTAAAGCCGTTTTTCTTTGCCATAGCGACATATTCAGAAATATGATGTGTATAAACTTCTAAAATTTCAGGTCCCTTTTCTGTATCAAATCTAGCTTTACTACCAATATATTGTTTAAATGGATGGAGTTCATTTATAAAGAATATTCCGTTAGATTTTAATTTTAGATATGCCTGTTTAAATATGAAATCTAAATCTTTAATGTGCTCCAAAGTTAAACTAGATGTTACTAAATCGGCAAACTCATTATCAATATCCCAAGTTTCTAACAAATTTACTTTTTTAAATAGTACATTATCATTCGGTATCTTGTTTGTTGCTTTATTTAGCATTTCTTGAGAAAAATCGAGTGCGATAATTTTGTTTGCTTTTGTAACTAGCCACTTCGTGTTTTTTCCAGTTCCACAACCTAATTCTAAAACTGTTTCAAAATTGTAATGCGATAAAATTTCAATAGTTGATTTTTGATCTAAATCTCTTGTTTTATTTTCATTCGTATCATAACATTCAGCCCACGAATTATATGCTTTTTCTATGCTCATTTCTCGTCGTATTGGTTTTTAACTTTTCTTAAAATTCTCACAGCTTCTTTGTATTTTATGTACGCCGATTTATTGTCTAAATTTCTTAAACTATTTTTAATTTCTTTCAGTTTTGATTGTGCTTCTGAAAAATTATTTAACTCACAAATTAAATAGTTTGTAGGTATTTCTTGCAAGTCAGCTTGTTCGCTTTTTGTAAGCGGTACTTTTTGCTGTAATTTATTTATAATAGCATTACAATTGTTAAATACGTGATAAAGCACTTTTTTATCAAATTGTGGTGGTTGAAAAAGAAATTCGGTTACAATATCATGTTTACCATTATCTTTAAAATGAATCACGGTTTTTTCAAACGGATAATAATCAAACTCTTCTTTAATTCTTAAATAAACATATTCAGTTATTATAAATGATCTATGATTGTATTCTATTTTAACTTCATCTAAAGCTGAATAAAACAACCGAACTTGCTCATTAACCAGCTCAATATCAACTCTAGAATAAAATACTTTACCACCTACTTTCTTCTTTTCTCCTGCCCAACACAACACAAATTGTTCATTAAAAACTTTATATTTTGGGTGATAATCTGGTTTATGGCGATTCATAAAATCGAAAACACCATCTAAGGTTAATTCAATATTATTACTGGCATTTATTTCAATAGCTTCAACAACAGATTGATTCGTGTTTTTTAATTCAAATTTTCCTAAAGTTGACATAGAATTGCTTCCTCTTCTGAAGAAAATACGTCCTTTCACATACTTCCAAATTGGCTTATTTAAAAAAGTAACTTTATTAGTTGAATGAATAGTAACTAAACCAACTACTTTATGCCTTGGTAATCTTGGAAAAGGAATGTTTTCGTATTGAATTTTAGGCGGATTTTCAAAATAAGAATTTACCAAATTTTGAATTTTACTATCATCAAAAAAATCGACACCTTCAATTTTATTCGATTCATCTTCAACGCCAATAACAATATATGAATTGTTTTCAGGATTTGAATTTGACAATGCGCAAACGTGTTTTAAAAATTTAGCTTTCCCTTCATTCGTGTCTAATGAAATTTTTCGCTTTTTATCATAAAAACTATTCTCATCGTTATGAGCTAGTAAATTTTTTATTAATAAACGCTTGTTAATCATTTTAAAGTCTTATTCCTTATTCAAAATAGTAGCACTTGCTTGTGCTGTTGGATATACAATTAAATCTTCAATATTAACGTGATAAGGCCTTGTTACTACAAAATGAATAATATCTGCAATATCTTCGGCTTGTAATGCTTTAAACCCTTTGTATACATTTTTTGCTTTGTCTGAATCTCCTTTAAAACGAACTTCAGAAAACTCGGTTTCAACAGCTCCTGGATGAATGGCTGAAACTCGAATATTGTGTTTGTTTAAATCTATTCGCATCGCTTTATTTAAAGCGTTTACCGCATACTTAGAGGCGCAATATACATTTCCATTAGGATACACTTCTTTTCCCGCAATTGAGCCTATATTTACCACAAAGCCGTCATTCCGCTCTACCATTTTAGGAAGTATTGCTTTGGAAACATACAGTAAGCCTTTTACATTGATATCTATCATTGCGTCCCAATCGTCTATATCACCATCTTGAATGGTGCTTAAACCGTGTGCATTTCCTGCATTATTTATTAAAATATCTATTTGTTGAAATTCCTTCGGAAGCGATTCTATCGCTTTAAATACTTCATTTTTATTTCGAACATCAAATGCTAATGTGATAACATCTGTTAATTTACTTAATTCTTCTTTTAGTTGGTTTAATCGATCACTTCTTCTTCCACAAAGAATTAATCGTATGTTATTTTGTGCAAAAAGTTGTGCGGTTGCTTTTCCTATTCCTGAAGTTGCTCCAGTAATAAAAGCTGTTTTTTTAATCATTCTTTGTAATTTTAAACTTGAGATAAATATACAAAAAAACCGCTCCTCTTCAGGAGCGGTTTGACTCGATTGATTATTAAAAATAACCAACCAAAAATCAACTAACCAAACTTTATTTTAAATTTCTTCTAATTTTCGTTTCTCTTTGTACTTTAGTTCGTTTTCTACCTTCATTCCTTACAGTTTCTTTAGACGAACTTGTTTTTAAATATTGAATGTATCCATTTCCTGTAAATTCATACGTTGTTCCAGAATTTATATGGTACAAACTAATCGTTTCATCATTTATAACGGTTAACTCAAACTCTTCATTGCCCCAAGATTCATAATCTAATGTTAAAATTTTTAAATTATCATATCCTTGTACATCAGCTACCGAATAACTTCCAACATAATCCCATAATATATTAGCAATATCTATGCCAACCTCATCTTGTGATGAATAAAACGTTGTGATATTTTCTGGGGTAAAACTTAAAAAATTCTCGTTATCAAATTCATTTAATTCACCTGTTGCACTTGTAAATGTTTTTTCCCAAACGTCATATTCTTGTAAAAAATACTCAATATTATCATAAAATATCTGATCATAATCAAAGTTATATTTCTGATATCCTTCTAAGTAATAACTTACATTGTTATAATTGTCTATTAGTTTTAATCTATCACTTGATAACTGAACCACATCAAAATCGTAGTAACCATCTAAATCGTGATCAATTTCTAAAATTCCATTGTAAGTATCATAATATCCTATTTGAATTCCATAACCATTTCCTGTAGAACCAATTCCTACTAAGTTATTGTTTACCCATAATTTCCCGTTTATAAATGATACCGTAAATGCTTTTGATAAAAAAGGCACATCTCCAGTTCCTGTTGTGCTATTATAATCAACATACCATAAATCGTATTCTGTAACTACATCTTCAAGATTTACATAATACGGATCGTTAAACTCATCAACAATTACACTACAAGACGTAAATGCTATCCCAATAATCATTGTGGCGAAAAGTATTTTTAAAGTTCTCATAATCTTGTGTTTTTTGGTTATACTAGTAATAATTTCAAAATCTGTGCCAAAAAAATTATATTTACATATTGTTAGCTTTTAATCCTAAAAAATTACAGTATGAATAGAGACATAAAATGGGGTATTATTGGGCTTGGTGGCATTGCTAATAAATTTGCGGCGGATTTATTATTAGTTGAAAATTGTACGTTGGAAGCTGTTGCTTCAAGAAGTATTGCTAAATCTGAAGCGTTTTCTGAAAAATATAATGCAACACAATTTTATGGTTCTTATGAAGAATTAGTACAGAATAATTTGATTGATATTGTTTACATCGCTACACCTCATAATTCTCATGAACGTTATACAATTTTAGCGTTGGAACATAAAAAAGCTGTTTTGTGTGAAAAACCTTTTGCAATGAATAAAAAACAGGTTTTTAATATGATTGAAGCTTCAAAAAAGAATCAAGTTTTTTTAATGGAGGCTATGTGGACACGTTTTATACCAAGCATTTTAGAAATAAAAAAGAGAATTGATGAAGGAGAAATAGGTGAGTTAAAATATATAAATGCCGATTTTTCATTTAAAGCGAATACTTCAATTCAGCGTATTTATGATAAAAAATTAGGTGGAGGTTCTTTACTTGATATTGGTATTTATCCGGTATTTTTAGCGTATTTACTACTTGGCTCGCCAACTAATATAAATGCAAATGCACATTTTTATGATTCGGGTGCCGACTCACAATTAGCCATGTTATTTAATTACAAAAATGCACATGCAGTATTGTTTAGTAGTTTTAATTCAATATCAAAAAGAGAGGCAAAAATTAGCGGAACGCTAGGTGAAATACGTATTGATATGCCTTGGAATGAAACAGATTCTTTTTCAATTCAAAAAAATAATGAAGAATCAACATTTATTTCATTACCAACTATAGGAAGAGGATACGCGCATCAAATTATAGAATGTAATACCTGTTTACAACAGAAAAAAATTGAAAGTAAAATTTGGTCTCACCAAAATAGTTTAGAACTTATTACGCTATTAGATACTATTCGAAAAAAAATAAACTTGGTTTATACTGAAGATACTAATTAATACTTTACAGCAGATTTCACTTCTTCAACGTTATCAATTTTAAAGTAATACTGTGTTCCTTTATATAAATAACTTACAACTGCCTCCTCTTTTTCAAGGCTAAAAGGAAGGTTTAATTGTAATGGTTTATTCCCATATTCTTTAGCTGGATTTTCATGTAAAATATAATCATGTTTTGTATTTGGTAATGTAAAAACCCCAACAAAAGTTGGTAAATTAGCATTCATATTCTTTTTTAATGTAGTTTTTTTATCTCTAAAATAAACAGTATCTAATTGAATATCCGGATTATCAATTGTTATAACAACATTAAATCCTCTTACACCTGGTTGTCCACCAACCCAAGTATTAGAAGTTGCTTTAGTAACTTTAAATGGTGGATTATTTTGCATAATATCTTTTGTACTTCCCTTTGTTGCACAACAAAATGAAAATAAAAAAAGGATAAATACGGAAATTAAAATGGTTACTAATTTATTCATAACTAAAATATTTATTCAAATATATACAAAGTGCATACCAAACTACAAAAAAGAGCTCATCAATTAAGATAAGCTCTTTTAAAATTTTAAATAAGAATATTAATTCACCTTATTTATATAGTTTTTAATTTGGCTTCACTAAAGTTACGCCTAATTATTAAGGGCTTCCGCTCCTCCAACAATTTCTAAAATTTCATTTGTAATTGCTGCCTGACGTGCTTTATTGTAAGTTAACAATAAGTCGTCACGTAGTTCAGTAGCGTTATCTGTTGCTTTATGCATTGCAGTCATACGAGCTCCATGTTCTGAAGCAAATGAATCTCTAATTGCTTTATATAACTGTGTTTTTAAAGATTTAGGAATCAATTCTAACACAATTTCAGCTTTTGTAGGCTCAAAAATATAATCAGTATTTACTTTTATTTCGCCTTTAATTGGCTCAATTGGTAAAAACTGCTCAACAGTTTCTATTTGAGTTGCTGCATTTTTAAAACGGTTGTAAATCAAATCCACTCTATCATAAGTACCTTCAGCAAATAAGGTCATTATTTTTTCAGCAATAACAGCAACATTATCAAAAGTTAAATCATCAAAAACTTCATTGTGGTTTTCAATAACCGTAAAGTTTTTTAATAAAATATCATTTCCTTTTTTTCCAATAGTTAAAAGATCAACTTCTTTTCCTTTATACTTATTTTCAATATTATGTATTGATGCCTTAACTATTGTAGAATTAAAACCACCACATAAACCTCTATTTGAGGTAATTGGAACGAGTAATACTTTTGAAACTTCTTTTTGTTCAGAATAAACACCACCTACTTCACCTTCTAAAGTTGCACTTAAACTTTGTAAAAGTTCGGTCAACTTATCGGCATACGGACGCATTTGTGTAATTGCATCTTGTGCTTTTTTCAACTTTGCTGCCGATACCATTTTCATGGCACTGGTAATTTGCATTGTTGAACCAATGGATGTAATTCTGTTACGTATTTCTTTTAAGTTTGCCATTCTAATTTGGTTTCTAGTATTGAGTACTAAGTATTGAGAATTTCATCTCAATACTCAATACTAAAATATTTTTTAAGCGTATTTAGCTGAAACTTCTTTTGCTGCACTTGTTAATGTGTCAATAACTTCATCAGTTAATTTGCCCGATTTTAAAGTATCTAACGTATCTCTATGCTTCGCATTTAAATATTGAATGAAATCACTTTCAAATTCTTTTACTTTTTCTACAGGAACAGTTCTTAATAAGTTTTTAGAACCTGCATAAATAATTGCAATTTGATCTTCCACTTTAAATGGATCTGCTTGATTTTGTTTTAAAATCTCTACGTTACGCTTTCCTTTTTCAATTACATTCATTGTAGCTGCATCTAAATCTGAACCAAACTTAGCAAACGCTTCTAGTTCACGGTATTGTGCTTGGTCTAATTTTAAAGTACCTGCTACTTTTTTCATTGATTTAATTTGCGCATTACCACCTACACGAGATACAGAAATACCTACGTTAATAGCTGGACGTACACCTGAGTTAAATAAATCTCCATCTAAGAAAATTTGTCCGTCAGTAATAGAAATTACGTTTGTTGGAATATATGCCGAAACATCTCCTGCTTGCGTTTCAATAATTGGTAAAGCTGTTAATGAACCTCCACCTTTTATCATTCCTTGCAAAGAATCTGGCACATCATTCATTTGAGATGCAATTGTATCGTCATTAATAACTTTTGCAGCACGTTCTAATAAACGAGAGTGTAAGTAAAAAACATCTCCAGGATACGCCTCACGTCCTGGTGGACGACGTAATAATAATGAGATTTCACGGTATGCAACTGCTTGTTTAGATAAATCATCATAAACAATTAATGCAGGACGACCTGTATCTCTAAAATATTCACCAATTGCAGCACCTCCCATTGGAGCATATACTTGCATTGATGCAGGATCTGAAGCATTAGCGGCAACAATTGTTGTGTATGCCATTGCTCCTTTTTCTTCAAATAAATTTGCAATTCCAGCAACCGTAGATGCTTTTTGACCAATTGCAACATAAATACAATATACTGGTACACCAGCATCGTAAAATTCTTTTTGATTGATAATGGTATCAATTGCAACTGTAGATTTACCAGTTTGACGGTCACCAATAATCAATTCTCGTTGACCTCTACCAATTGGAATCATTGCATCAACAGCTTTTAAACCTGTTTGTAATGGTTCTGTTACTGGCTCACGAAATAATACACCTGGAGCTTTACGCTCTAGTGGCATTTCAAAAGTTTCACCTTGAATTGGTCCTTTACCATCAATTGGAAGTCCTAATGTATTTACAACACGACCAACAATTCCTTCTCCAACTTTTAATGAAGCAATTCTTTCAGTACGTTTTACAGTAGATCCTTCTTTAATTGCTGTAGAATGACCTAATAAAACAACACCTACATTGTCTTCTTCTAAGTTTAATACAATTCCTTCTAATCCATCTTCAAACTCAACTAGCTCTCCATATTGTACATTAGATAAGCCATACACACGTGCTATACTATCACCTACTTGAAGTACTGTTCCTACTTCATCTAGTGAAGCAGATGTGTCAAATCCTGCTAACTGTTGTTTTAAAATCGCTGATACTTCAGCTGGTTTTATTGATGCCATTTTATATAATTTTTAAAACTTAAATCTTTATAATTTTTGATAGCTTTCGCTTTCAAATTGTCTTTTTAATCCTTGTAATTTATTTGCAATACTTGCATCGTATTGAACATCGCCAATACGTAAAATAAATCCGCCAATAATTTCAGGATTTATTACATTTTCAATTGTTGCTTCTTTTCCAGTAATCTCTTTTACTTTGCTTAAAACTTGTTTGTTTAAAGCATCGGATAAAGGAAATGCTGTGGTAACTTTAGCAACTTCTATTCCTTTTAATTTATCGAAAAGAACAGTATATTTTTTTGCTACGTAACCTAATATTGATAATCTTTTATTATCAATTAATAAGTTGATTAAACCTATAGTTAAGCTTGAGACTTTAGAAGAAAAAAGTTCATTTAACGCTGATTTTTTTAATTCAGTTTTAATAACTGGACTCGTAAGTAACACTTGTAAATCTTTACTTTCTTCAATGGTAGTTGCAATTAACAACATGTCTTCATTCACCTGAACTTCTTTTTGTTGTTCAAGTGCAAAACTTAATATTGCTTTTGCATATCGTACTGCTGCTCTAGATCCGCTCATTTAAATTTAATTAGCTAATAGTTACTTCTTTTAATAAATCTTCAACAAGTTTTGTTTGCTTACTTTTATCAGATAGTTCACCTCTCACAACTTTTTCTGCAATACTAATTGATAACTCCGCTACTTGATTTTTTAAATCGGCAATTGCAGCTTGTTTTTCAGATTGAATAGTTGCTTGTGCTTGTTCAACTACTTTGTTTGCTTGTACTTGCGCTGCTTCTTTAGCTTCAGAAATAATGGATTCTTTCATTTCTCGTGCTTCTTTTAAAAGACCATCACGTTGTGCGCGTGCTTCTTTTAAAATACGTTGATTATCGGTTGTAAGATTTTGAATTTCTTTGCGTGCGTTTTCTGCTGATTCTAATGCATTATTAATAGAATCTTCCCTTTCTTTAACCGCGCCTAAAATTGGTTTCCAAGCTAGTTTTTTTAATAAAAAAAGTAAGGCTACAAAAATTATTGTTGTCCAAAATACTAAACTTTCTGGTGCTACTAAATTCATAATTTAAAATCTATATATATATATTTCTTATCCTTTCAATTTAATTAATTTAAAAAGATACCTGCAACCAACCGTTACAGGTATTCTTTTTTGCTTTTCAAAAATTATTTTGCAATTAATGCAACAACCACAGCAAACAAAGCTACACCCTCAATAAGAGCCGCAGCAATAATCATTGCAGTTTGAATTTTTGCCGTAGCTTCAGGTTGACGTGCAATAGCATCCATTGCAGATCCACCAATTTTTCCAATACCAATTCCTGCTCCAATAGCAGCTAATCCAGCACCAATTCCAGCTAATACCATATTTCTAAAATTTATAATTAATAATTAAACAATTCAATTTAATGATGATCATCCGCTACCGCTTGACCAATAAATAACGCTGATAACAACGTAAACACATACGCTTGTAAAGCTGCAACCAACAGTTCCAATACACTCATAAACAACACAAACGCTGCTGAAACAGGTGCTATTGCAACTGTTTTAAAAATAAATATCAATGAAACCAAACTTAAAATAATGATGTGCCCTGCCGTAATATTAGCAAATAAACGAATCATTAATGCGAATGGTTTTGTAAACATTCCAATAATTTCAATAGGAATCATAATTGGGTAAAGCGCCTTAGGTACGGGCGGTAAAAGAATATGAGACCAATAATTTTTATTACCGTTAAATGTGGTAATTATAAAGGTGATAAATGCTAAAACTCCTGTAAAAACAATGTTACCCGTTAAGTTTGAACTCCCTGGGAAAAACGGTACTAAACCAATTAGATTATTTATCCATACAAAGAAGAAAACGGTTAGTAAATATGGCATAAATCGTGCATATTTTTTTTCACCAATATTAGGAATTGCAATATCATCACGCACAAAAGTTACTAACGGTTCTAAAAACCCAGCAATACCTTTTGGTGCTTTTTTATTTTTATTATATGAACGCGCAACGGCTGTAAACAACAAAAGCAAAAGTATTGCAGACATTAACATTGAAAATACGTTTTTAGTTATTGAAAAATCCAAAGGCTTACTTACATTTTCAGGAGAATCTTCAGAATTTAAAACTACATCATTTTCACCTTCATTCATTTGGTAAATTTGTTCTTCAATTCTAACAAATTTTTGATTTTTATTTTCAACAATAACTTCACCTTTATTATCATGATGAAATTGACTTGACATAAAGATAACCAAACCCTTTTTTGTCCATAAAATTACTGGTAAGGGCATAGAAATTGCATGTCCCTTCCAATCAGCAATGTGAAAGTCATGTGAGTCACCAATATGCTCGTTAATTAATTCAGCTGGGCTAAACTCTTTTTCTTCCTGAGCAGGATGATGAATATCTTGGTTTTCTTCTAAATGTGGTTCTTGAGCATTAGCAATTTGAGCGAATGAAAACAACATTATAAGTGCTGAAAAAAACAATTTTATAGATTTTGTAGCTGATATCATTTTTTATATTTAGTTTTCCTTCCTAAAAATTTGGTGCAAAAGTACATTTTTTTTTCATAAATAAAAGTCAAATCCCAATACTATTTAGTAAAACCATTCAAAAGTTTTATGATAAATGTCATTTCGAAAAAAAGAAATGCAAAATAGGGTATAAAAAATGTAAAAATATCCGGAAGTTTCTGTTCTTTATCTAGTTGAATTAATGGAATTAGAAACACAATTACGGCTAACATTTTTAAAACACTAAGCGCCATGAATGAAAAGCCAACTTTCTCGGGTATTTTTTTCTTCAAATAAATTAAAATTAAACATACAATTGCCGTTGTTATAATATGAAACAGGTAAATGGCATAAATTGAATAAAAAAAAGAATAATTTTTTAAACTAAAATGAAGAACAAAAAAGTGAGTTAAAATTAGAATTATTGAAAATGGCAAAAACCTTTTAAAAAAATACAGTAATGATAGTTTCATCTATTTAAAATTTTGTAAAAAACTGATAAACAATTTTTTATAACCTTCTTGGAAATGGTTTTTGTTTGCCAAATGCCTTTTATGGGCTTTCATTATTATTTATTTATGGAAATCACTTTTTTTATCATTAAATATAAGGAACCAAATACCGCTAAAAGTGAAAAAATTATAGTGAATAAACTATATTCATTTATATATTTACTGTCCAGCCACTGACCAAAAATTGTTCCCGCAGCAATAACAATTCCCATTTGAAAAGCCATTGAGGAAAAGTAAATATATTTATTAAGCTGTTTTTTCTTTTGAGGTTTTGTCATTTTTTAATTCTTTCACAGAACCTTTCATAGCACAAGTAGCGTTAAATTCGGCTCCTGGTTCTACAGATAGTTTACTAATAATTACATCTCCATTAATAGTTGCTGTAGCTTTTAAAGTAAGTAAACTATGTACAATTAATTCTCCTGAAAATTTACCTTCAATATCTGCATTATTACATTCAACTTTACCACTAATAGTTCCTGATTTCCCTAAAATTACTCTTCCGGTTGTTTTAATAGTTCCTTCAACTTTTCCGTCTATTCTAAAATCACCTTCAGAAATAACATCTCCTGTAAATGAAGTGTTTTTTCCGATAATATTACGTTCTGATACTTGTGGTTGTTTGTCTTTTTTTTCTGAAAACATGTTGCTATTATTTATTTGAGATTACTTATATTTTTGTTTTAATGGTATTAATTACTTCTAGCGCTTTTTTACCTTCTTGAGTATTTGGATAATTCATAGCAACAAAATCCAATGCTTCTTTAAAAGCAACTAAGCCATCTTTTTTTCCAATTGCGTAGGCTTTTAATAGTTCAAACTTTGATACTATTTTTTCGCCTTCGTATTTATTTATTGCAGTAGTCGCTTTCTCTATAACACTTTCAAAAAGCTCATCTTTATATTCATAAAAAACTAATGCATATTCATCTTCTGATGTTATTTCAGAAGTATCACTTACATCTTTAGTAGGGTTTAAAATTATTCTAGCATATTTTGATGCTGGAAAATTATTAATAATATCCTCTTTTAATGCAATTGCCTTTTCATTATTTTGGCTGGTGTAAATTTTATATAGATGATATTTTGAAGGTAATACAATAGTTGATTTCGGATTAAATGTTAGTAGTTTATCTAATTTACTAGCAGCTAAATCTAATTCTTTAAATTGCTCTTTGTAAATAACTCCCAACTTAAAATATGCGGAATTTCTTTCAGCTCTAATACTATCTATTTTTGATTTATCGGTTGGTATTTGATCGGTATAATACCAAATTTCGTATCGTTTTACACTTCCTACTTCTACTTCAATTAAATTTTCAACAGCTATCTCATTAACAACATTCACAATAGTTTTAGTAGATAAACGCCAATTATCTTCTAGCGGTCTGTTTCCCCAAAGTGCTTTAAATTCTTCTTTACCAAAAGATACTGTATGCATATTGTAAAAATACCATTTACTTGTATTGTCTAATTGTACTAATTTTTTATTTTTTGCTTGTTTGGATCGTTCTAAATCTGCGCTAATTTTTGCTTGTTTTTCTTTATCTTTCGCTCTTAGAGTAACAATATAATCAGAGAAAAAAGTTTCTCTTTCATCATCGCTCATCGCAATTACTTTTAATATACTGTCATTTCGTTTAGAAATATTTTCGTATAAAATAACTTCAGTTAATTTATCTCGTTTTCTTTTAATACCTCTAACACGTTTTGTGTTATTTGATTCTGTTATTTGCAAAATACTGTCGTAATAAGCTCCAGCAGCTAAAAAAGATGTTTTATCAAAATATGAATTTCCTAAAGCTTCATAAGTTAGCTCTTTCTGAAAATCGTTTTTACGACTATGGCGCAACGCGTCTTTAAAATATCCTATGGCTTTTTCAGAATCATCGTTTCTTACCAACAAACCTAAATGATAATTTAACTGATCTAAATATGGTCTGTTATCTCTATCCTTTATAAGTTTTTTGAACATATCAATTGTTGCTATTTCCTCTTCTTTAGTGGCAATATTCTTCGCTTTTTCAATATGTGCGTGAATTTTATATTTAAAAGGAGACTTTTTAAAATCTATTACTTTTTGAAAAGAAATGTTTGACGAGTCTATTAAATTTTTCTCTCTGTAAATCTGACCTAAAACAAATAAGTTTCGTGCTGTTTGTTCTTTATTATTATCGGTTAAAACTGCTTTATTTAAATGATTTGTAACTTGTTGTATGCTATCCATTTTAATATAAGCCATTGCAATTGCAGTATGAGCACTTTCTTCAATTTCAACATCTAACTCTTTGTCTTTTAATAAATTAGTTAGATTTTTTATAGCTTGCTCTTCATTTTGTAAACGAACCAAGGTTTTTGCTTGCCATATTCTAGTTTCATTAATTAAATCAGCACTAGGATAGTTTAATATTACAAAATTAAATGCTTCCAGTGCAGGCACAAAACGCTTTGAATAATAACGGGATTTCCCTAATAACAAATACGCATTGTCAATTTGATTGTTACGTTCTTGCCTTGCAATTAGCATGGAATGCTTTTGAATTGCTTTAACTGCTTTTTCTTCAGCTCTTTCAAATTCTTTAGGAGAACTATCTCCATCACCTTGCATTCCCGGTAAAGCTAACTTATCAACTTTTAAAGGCTCAATGGGTAAACGCTCCCAATAATTATCTTCATAATTAGAGTTAAGTTCTTGTAAGCCAAATCTTAAAGCTTCATTCCCATTATAAAGTACATTAAACTTTGTAGTAGTTGAATGGAAATTTCTATTTAAAAATGCATCCTTTTTTGTTGAACAGCTAACAACAAAAAGAAACATTAAAAAGCTTATAACTATTTTATACCTATTTTTCAAATGAAATTGATTTTTACTTAGCTTCTAACTTATTACTCTACACAATTATTGTAAGAGGGTTGTAAAAATACAAAAATCTGCTTACTTATTTGAATTACACTGAAAAATACGTTTCCAACTCTTTTAAGGTTTCTTCAGAAGTTTTTAGGTCTTTTACAACATCTCCTTTATCTAGAACAACTATTCGTTCACAAACATCAGTTACGTGCCCTAAATCATGACTAGATATTAGTACGGTAGCGTTACTATCTTTTGTTAATTCACTTAATAATTTTTTTAATCGTATTTGTGTAGTTGGGTCTAAATTAGCGAAAGGTTCATCTAAAATAATTACTTCAGGATTTCCAATAAGTGCAGCTACAATACCTGCTTTTTTCTGATTTCCTTTTGATAAATCTCTTAAATACTTCTTTTTTCCAATAATTTCATCATTAAATATTTCTGAAAATTGGGCTAAAAAAGCATCTATATCTGCTTTATTCATTCCCCGTAATTCCCCAATAAAGTAAAAATATTCTTCGGCTGTCAAATAGCCAATTAAAAAGCTTTCATCAATAAAAGCAGCAGTAAAAGGTTTCCAATCTTCGCTTGTATTTACTTGAATTTTATTATTTAGAATAGTACCTGTTGTTGGCTTTATTAAATCTAATAATAAATTAAAAAAAGTGGTTTTTCCAGCTCCGTTATTTCCTACCAAACCAAAAGCTTGTCCTTTTGGAATTTCTAATGATTCTATATTTAAAACGGTATTTCCACCGTATTTTTTTGAAAGTTCAGTTACTTGTATCATTGTTGTAAAATTTCTTAATTTTTATTTTTCGTTATATGCAGCTAATGTTTTGTATTTTCCTTTTTGATAAATCTTTTCAATTTTATTCAAAAAGAAACCTTTAAATACAATACCTAAAACACCGCTTAATCCTAAAACTATTAACCCTGCTTCAAAACTTATAAATTTATAAGGCACATAAAATAAAAGCATTGGTAACACCATTTTTGGCAAGGCTATCAACATTTGTGTTGGGTTAAACCCGTTGGTATTGCTAAATGCTTTTGCTTTTACATTTAATTCAATTGGAACTCTGTTTAAAGCGCCTCCAATCAAAGTTATAAAAGAATTTAATCCAATATTAAATAAGGCTCCGGCTGCAATCATCCCATAAATTTTCCACCCAAAATATATATAAGGAGTAGCCAAAATAAATGACAGTGAAACTCCAAACACCATTAAATACCATTTAGATTCTAAATACTTTTTATATGGAATGTTCTGGCTCATTAATAGTTTATAATATTCGCTATCCCAAGAAGGTACCAATTGCCCAAATGTTAATAAAAAACCACCTGTTACAAATATGGACGCAAAGGCTAAAAATGCTGGCATATTTTGATAGGTTTCTTGTGTGTAAAATATCAATCCGTAAAATAAAAATAAAAACGACATCATCATTACTTGTCGTGGTCGTGCATTTCTATAAATTAGTTTTACATCGTTTTTTAAGAAAACAGCTACACTTCCAAATCGATTCATCCAAGATAAATCTGTTGCATTTACTTCTTTTATTTTTTTAGAAACAGCATCATCTAAATAAAATTCTTTTTTAATAAAATTGAAATTGAAAGCATACAGTCCAATCATTAAAATTAACGGAATGATACTTAAAATAGGATTGTTGTACAATGTGTTAAAAGCGACTCCTATAGGTGCTGAAACTTTGTATATATTAAAAAATTCTAAGCCAATAAAAATGGCGAAAATCGAAATTAATACATAAAAATAAGTATTGCTTTTATTAATTAAAAAATTGATAAAATTATTTGAAAGCACTAAAAACAACATGGCAAAAAACCAACAAACAACGTTTAAAACAGGATAGCCTTTTATTAATAAAACAATGCTGAATGGAACAAAAACAAATAAGGGTAAAAAATTAAAAAACGACAGCGCCGTTTTTCCCAATAAATAATTAATAATTGTATTGCGTTTTATGGGTACAATCATTAATGGTTTTACGTTCATTACTGGCAGTTGTTGCATAAAAAAGCGAAGTGCTAAATCGAAAATAAACCAATAAATTAAAAAATTATTTACAATAATGATAGGATCAGTTTCTGGTAGTGTTTTTTTAAGAATAAAAAACAAGCCAACCCCTAGCATTAAAGCTATGCCACCAAAATATAAAACCGCCAAGATCAATAGTATTTTTATAGCGATTCCTTTTTGAAAATAGGATGAACGGACAAATTGTTTCCATTCAAAATTTAAAAAATGTTTAATCATTTGAAAAGTTGTTTTTATATAAGTTGCAATTTTTATAAAATGTTACAGGTAAAATTAAATTAATTTATATTCTGGGTATTGTTTTTCTAAAATTTTATCACATTTTGAAGGCAATACAAATGCAATTATATAGGTTATTACAATATAACAAGTAAAAAAGGTTGACATTACAATAATTAATGGTGTTGAAGTTAAATGTAAATCTGCTTGCATTGGCAATTGAAAAATGAAATAGCCAAATGCACCAATATTACCTCCATTTAAAATGGATTCTTCTAACAACCACTTTTTGTTGGTCTGTTTAAATCGTTGTTTTTTTATTTTTTGAAGTTGAAAAAGACGAACACCAAAAACTGTCAATAATCCAACCATAATAAATATATAAATCCATTGATGGTTAGGAACAACTATAAAACTCATATAAATTATACTGAATAGAGCCAATGTAGTTAATAACTGAGGGATTTTAAAATAATTTTTAAAAATATCTAAAACTAGCTTCCAATACTTTTTATTAAGCGCCTTTGACCTTGATTCCAACACATCCATAAAACCAAAAACACCGAATTTTTTAAACGAAGTATCTCTAGCGTCTTCAAAAGAAAGATGTGGTTGTTCTTGCCAAATTTGTTCAATATCGTTCGCTAAATGATCTACTAATTCGGTTTGCACATCGTAATATTCTACATAATGTTGCCGAGTGAATTTATAGAGTTGTTGTATTTGTTCTTTGGTTAGTTTCATTTTAACTGGTACTTTTTATAGTTTGAAACTGCTTTTAAATGGCTTTTGTAGAAAATATAACCTATCACCAAAATAGCTACGAATAGTGTAAACATTAAAAATTTAGAATACTTAAATTCTTGTTGACTGTTAAAACTATCAAGTACAAGAAATAAAAAAATTGAAAAAAAAGAGACAACAATCTGTTTATTATAAAGATAACTATAGACCGATTTAAGATTTGTTTTTTTTATCTTAAATTTCCAATAAAATGTTAGTAACACATACATTATTGAAATAATTATATAGCTATAGTTAATAATTGATTTATAAGCTAATAAATCTATATTACTACTTTTTACAGACCAATAAAACAAACTTACAAAAAGAAAAATTCCAAAAATCATTTTAAAAGTTATCGGCTTGTAAATCTTTAAACAATGGTCTATAAATAATTTTGAACCGCCATTTGAAGTTCCTAACCAATAACTCGATTTATAGGAGAATGTATCATTCCATTTAGTTTTCACTTTTTCAAAAGCATTGTTAAATGAAATCTCATTTTCAGTCATTTCACTTTCAATAGCTGTAGAAATATGATCCAACACTTCTAAATGTAAATCAATGTATTCAACATCTTTGTTATTTAAATAATCTTCAACTTGTTGTATTTGTTCTTGGGAGAGTTTCATAGCATTTTATATTTTTTCAAAGTGCTTAAGTGTTTACTATAAAAAGTGAAACCGATATATAAATTAAATAGAAATACATATGAGAACATAAAAATTGATACATCAAAATAAGTATCCTTAAACATTAATATTTGGAAGATAAACAATGCCGTGATTGCAATATTTGGCATTACCCTTTTTTTATACAAATAATAGTAGGATGTATTCTTTCCCGCTAAATTAATTTTATATTTCCAATAATAAATTAAGAAAATATAAATTATAGAAAATACTAAAAATAAATATTTTGCAAAAGTTTGAAAAGGTGCAAAGTCAACTCTAATTTGTTTATAAAAAAATAATGTTAAAGTAAGAAAAAGGAATAAGGTCGCCCCTCCTTTAATTAAAATTGGTTTGTAAATTCTTACACAATTATCTATAAACAATTTACTTCCGCCGTTTGTAAGCCCAAGCCAAAAAGTCCATTTATAGGAAAATGTTTTATTCCATATTAATTTTACTTCCTCAAAAGCTTCAGTAAATAAAATGGCTTTTTCAGTCATATTAACTTCAATAGCTGTTGAAATATGATCTAACACCTCTAAATGTAAATCAATGTATTCAACATCTTTGTTTTTTAAATAATCTTCAACCTGTTGTATTTGTTCTTGGGAGAGTTTCATAAGCTGTAATTTCATCTTTTTTAAGCTAATTTTGGGTTTACAATAGTTTGCATGGTTTTAATAAACTCTTCTAATTCTGCCAAACGGTTTACTGTTTCTTTTGTCCCGTTTTCTGTCAACTTATAATATTTACGCAAACGGTTATCAACTTTAGCAACCTCAACATCTAACAACCCTTCGGCTTCCAATTTGTGCAACGCTGGGTACAATGCACCTTCGGTTATATTGAGTTCTCCTTTGGTAATTTCCTTTACTTTTTGAGTGATTTCATAGCCATACATTTTGTCATTTTTTTCTAATAACTTTAAAATTATGGTTTGTAAAGAGCCTTTATATAATTTTTGATTTCCCATTTTTATAACTAATAATTATTCAAATATATACATAATTTTCTTATGTATAAGATTCTTAGGTATTCTTTTTAACAAAAAATTGTATTTAGTTTAGTTACTTTTGTACTCTTAAAATACTAAAAATGTCAAAATTCCATTCACTTACCATAAAAGAACTAAAAAAGGAAACTGCTGATGCTATTTCTATTGTTTTTGATATTCCTACTGAACTTACTAGTGAGTTTAAATTTATTGCCGGTCAATATATTACCATTAAAACAACAATTGCTGGGGAAGAAATTAGAAGAGCCTATTCAATTTGTTCAGCTCCAAATTCTGGAGAATTAAGAATTGCCGTAAAAGCTGTTGATAACGGAACATTTTCGGTTTTCGCAACTACTATTTTAAAAGAAGGTGATGTATTATTAGCAATTTCAAATCCTGAAGGAAAGTTTATTTTAGAACCTTCACCTGCTAATGAAAACAACTATTTAGGAATTGCTGCAGGTAGCGGAATTACACCAGTTATGGCAATGATTAAAACTGTTTTAACTGAAGAACCTAAAAGTACTTTTACACTTATTTATGGAAATAAAACGGAGGTTGATACCATTTTTAAAAATGAAATTGATGCGTTATTAAACACGTATCCAAATCAATTTAATGTACAATATGTGTTAAGTAGAGAAGAACAAGAAAATGCATTATTCGGAAGAATTGACAAAGGAAATCTCAACTATCTTTTTAAAAACAAATTAAAAAACTTATCGTTTAACACTGCTTTTTTATGTGGCCCTGAAACTATGATAGCTTCAGCAAAAGAAACGTTAATTGAAAATGGATTAGCTGAAAAGTCCATTCATTTTGAATTGTTTTCTACAACTTTTTCTTCTGAAGAAAAAACTACTCAAAACTTTGAAGGAGTTAGTCAACTAACAGTGCTTTTAGACGATGAAGAAACAACACTAGAAATGGATTCAAAAACCACCATTTTAACTGCTGCTTTAAAAGAAGGGTTAGATGCTCCATACTCTTGTCAAGGTGGAATTTGTAGTAGTTGTATTGCAAAAGTTACCGAAGGTAATGCTGCAATGACTAAAAACACCATTCTCTCTGAAGATGAAATTAAAGACGGTTTCATATTAACTTGTCAGGCGCATCCAACCACACAAAAAATTACCATTGATTATGACGATGTTTAATAATTATAGTATTTTCACATTCTTATTAAATTAACTTATGACTTTCAACGAAATAAAAGACGCAGTACTCATCGGGTTTTTCTTGTCCTTTATGATTGGCCCTGTATTTTTTATGCTCATCCAAACTAGTATCACTAAAGGTGCTAGAGCAGCTATAGCTTTTGATCTAGGTGTTATATTGGGTGATATTGTGTTTATTTTAATTGCCTACTATGGAAGTAAAAGTTTATTAGAACAAATTAAAGACGATCCTCGATTATTTTATATTGGAGGTTTAATTTTACTAGTTTATGGAATCATCACCTATTTAGATAAAAATCAGAAAAGAGTTATTGACGACAAAACATTTGTTCTTCCTGTAAAATCAAATTATGTGAAACTTTTTTTGAAGGGATTTTTACTCAATTTTATTAATATTGGCGTGTTGGCTTTTTGGTTGGGAATGATTGTAGTTGTTGGTTCAAACCTACAAATGAACCCTTCAAAAATATTTAATTATTTTACTATTATTTTAGTTAGCTATTTAATAACTGATATAGGTAAAATACTATTGGCTAAACAGTTAAAGAAAAAATTAACCCCAAAAGTTACTTACAAAATAAAACGTACAATGGGTATTATATTAATGATTTTTGGTGTTGTTTTAATTTTAAAAGGTCTTATACCAAAAGAACAATTAAACTTAAATAATGTAATTGAACAACGTAATTAATTGTTAAATGCTCAAAAAAATCTCCACACAAAAACAAGCTAAA
>Ga0307989_1000397_pt1 | contig 28682 bp, 26 predicted proteins | sample EllFjometagen185_FD_203164 | JGI IMG/M metagenome (GOLD analysis project Ga0307989, IMG submission 203164) | Marine microbial communities from Ellis Fjord, Antarctic Ocean - #185 | ecosystem: Environmental > Aquatic > Marine > Unclassified | place: Southern Ocean | collected 2014-10-08 | reverse complement strand
CACGTTCTGTATGTAGTGAAACACCCCAAGGATTTAAAGGATATATAATGAATGCGGTGTATATAGATAACACATTGGAGAACCCAAATGAGACAGAATGTTTATTGTTGGGACAAGTTATGTCTGGAAAAAAACCATATATGATTAAAACTGATATGCAAACACGTAAATTAACATATTTTGAAGACATTTTTACATTGACTGCGATAAAGTCATTTAAAATGAAAAAGAATATATTTGTATTAGGAGGTACACGAGGAATAGGATTACGATTAGTTGAAAAATTGTTATCATATGATTTTGATGTGATTACTGGTAGCAGAAATGAAGTTCATATCATATCAGCACAAAAACAAATAAAAGAACGATTGGAAATTGAATTGGACGCACATGTATGTGATATAACTAAAAAAGACGATATCGAAAAAGTAATCAAATATATAAATGAAAAATATGGGGGTGTCGATGTTTTTATTAATTGTGTGGGAAATTTGATTGTTGGAAATATAGAAGATGTGTCGTATGAAAGCATATTAAATGTAATACAACCGAATTATATTGGTGCTTTTGTATGTAATAAAATGGTATTCACAGATATGAAAAACAATAAAAAGAGAGGGATTATTATAAATATCGGTTCGTCTGGAATAGAAGGAAATCGTGAAGGACAATCAATGTATACGTTTAGTAAAAATGCATTATTAGGATTGAGTGAAAGTTTGATGTTGGAAGGAAAAAAATACGGAATCTCGTCATTTTATGTATCTCCACGTCGAACAAATACAGAAATGCGACGATTAGTATTTCCGAACGAAGATAAGAATACATTGTTAAACCCAGATGATGTGGCAGATATAATAATGGAATTGGTATTATCTAATATTGGTAATATATCAGAAAATTCGACTATCTGGATCAAATAAAAACCACTTATGTGAAGCGTTTATGTTCTTTTGATTTTCATATATGTTTTTTAAAAAAACGTGTGTGTCTGTAAAATTTTATTTCTTTATTTATTATATATCGAATTGAACGTGCTTGTTTGATTTTGCATGTCGATTTTTCATGTTTTTCTTTATTTTTTCCATGTTTTTCTTTATTTTTTCTTTTCGTTTCTTTTGAACAGCATTAAATTGTTCGACTCGATACTTATCATCTACATATTTTTTATATTTGCGTACAAGTAAAAGGATGATAAGTAAAATTATTAATCCAATCAACAACCCAAATGATATGATGGTTGCACCACCTGTTTGATCCGTACTTGTTGTGATTGGAATGTAAGAACTAATAAATTGTGCGATTGAATTTACAGGTGTGTAATCAAGACCAGACATTGCAGAAATTACTTTCGATTGCTTATTACTATATTAAACTTTCGAAAAAAGTTTACATTTCATTTCTGTAAAGTAGTAATCATTATATTGTCAAATATTGTCAATTGTTAATCAACGAGAACATGCTCAAATTTTTTTCGCATTTTGTTATATAGTAATTGAACATAATTGATTAGTTGTTTATTGAAATGGAATACATCAACGTATTAAATTACGCAAACAATTATGCAAATAAATCAACAAATAATTTAACAAATCAGTTTGTCAAACGATATTCACATTCAATTTTCATGAATTGGGTTGATGAAACATTAATTCAATTAAAAAGTACACCATCGCGCAAATTTGTGTTTAATGTACCCGATTTAAAAGAATTAATACAATCTAGTCATTTCAATCAATCAAATCACAACAATTTGTTTCAACTTTCAAAAGAAATTGCGATATTAAACGATTTAAATACTCGTAAGATTCAATTGACTCACCAACATATGTCATTGGACGAATGGTCATATGAACGATACAAAATAATTAATGTGTTAAACATGTCAGAGGATTCAATGGATAGACAATTGATATGTTTGATATTAACACCATTTCATAACAAAACATATACAAACCTTACATTTGTTGTGATAGATGTAACGAAACATGCTGATTTATTGAAGGGTATTCATTTGTATTTGAATTCTGTATTATATGTATGTACAAATCGAAGTAATGTATCACTGATCATGTTTGAAAATGACATTTATATTGGTTATACAAAATATTCAACCAGTTATGATCACAATAAAACAGAATATATACAAATATTGAAAGACATTGAAACAGAAATCAATACAATCCGGTTTCAATTCAATTCAACCAATATTGATGATGAGATGTTTATGTACGGATTTTTGTTGTCATATGTATTAAATATAACATATATAGGTTGGGTATATGTTCATTTATCGATTCTTAAATGGATTAAAACAAATCGAATGGTTGATTTTGATGAGTATAAAGACTATGATTTTTCATATGAAGATGGAATGAAAATATTTTCATATGATACATATGTTAAACTTTGTCGACTATCGCACGATATCCATTCAAACAAGGAATTAGAAAATGAATTACATCCAATTTTCGAACGATTGTATAACACACATGACAACAACGATAACGATAATGAATCGAAGTATATGCGTTTTCCGTACTTATTCGGTGATTTGAAAGAACGAGTGAGTGGGAAAACTGAACAAAAAATCAACAAAACGATAAAAATCAACATGTCGAATAAAAATATGATGAATGACTTCATGTTTGAACAATTTGAATTGACACGAAAAGAGATCCACATTCATATACAAGAGATATTACATTCGCCACGTTCATTCAATGTATTGATACGTGACAAAGACAAATTGTTAAAATTAAGTTCGATAAGAATAATAAAACGGATGTTGTCTAAAACTGATTTGTTATTAAATGATGATATAAAACCAAAACCGCCACATATAGGACATATAGTTCATTCATTTATCGATGAGACGAGATACGTCATTAAATATATCAAGGCGTTTATAGATAAACGCCAACATCTTACACATATAGTTACACAATTCAAGCAATTTCAAAAAGGTGACGAGATTGAAAAGAAAACGAAGGATGAAATCATACAATATTACATATTTTATTATGTCATGATCAAATATACGTTTGAATATTCATGGAAATACAAAGAGAATGGATTATCGATTCGATATATACTTGAAAGCAACAACGATTTTTGGAAATTGTTAAACAGTTACAAATATTTGCGAATTAATCAAATACAGTATGCTGAAATCGATAACTATTGTAAGATATGTGACATTGTAGACAAATATGATTTGGATAATTATATGAACTCGACATATTTACTGTTGGACAAAATAAAATCATATATTTCAATCGATGTAGATTTATCTAATCTAATTCCAACTGTTTATCCATATCGAATTGAATGGAATGGAATGTATGACAAAATGATATATATATATTCAATGATTGATGAAATAAGTAAACACGAAAATAAAATAATGAATGTTGAGTATTACAAACAGATCAATGGGATGATGTTGAATGTGAATAAAGAATTAAAGAAATATAAGTTAATTAATGAAGAAGTAGTTGCGTATGATTGTCAATTGTTTGTATCTCAATATATAAAATTAGAAAAATTATTGAAAGTTATGTATGATAGAGAACTAATTCGTGATTTAACACAAATTATGGATAATATTATAAGTGATGAGGAACACAATTTCCATTATTTTATGAAAAATTATTATCAAATTGCTGTACTGAAAGGGATTTTTGATCGTATGTTGGTTGATAACATACATACGTTGGAATAGAATTTTTAGAATATCTATACACGACGAAAAACATACATAGTTTCTATTCTGTCTTTTTTTACTGTGCGTAATGGACTTGTCCTATTCATTAACATATATTCTTCAACATAATCAAGATTTAATTCATTTCCTTTGTCCATACATATTTTTTTGAAATCGCCTTTCAAATCATAATATGTTTTGTTTTTGTTTAGGGTTGAGTAATTGTTTGTAATGTATGCGAATATTCCACCGACTTTTAATACAATTGCACATAATTTAATGGTTGGTATTATATAATTCTCTAACCAATCTTTATAATTGGGATAGTTTTTTGTACTTTGTTCACCTTCATTGTATTCCTCCATATTGAAATATGGAAAACAACAAATAACTAGATCGACTTTTGAGTTGAACCGAGTTGGAATCATGCCATTTCCATTATCGTACAAACGTTCACTTGGAACACAAAACAATTTTAATCGTTTTGTAGTTTGTAATTCCGGTTTCAATGAATAGTAGTGATTTGTAAGCATTACTGATTTTTTACATACGGTTGGCATTACGTCAACACCAATATAATTACGCCATGTGTTGTCTAAATGAAAGAATGCAATTTGATAAGAACACCATGACATAACTGGTGTAAATATTGTTTTATTTGGATCATTTCTAATGTGACTCGGAAGCAATTGCACAAGTTTATTTTCAATAATCCATTTGATGGAGTATGGGTTTAAAATGGATGCTTTTGGTAAATAACTTTGAAATAGATAGAATAACGTTTGTGTATATTTATCTTTCTTGTTTTTACGCATTATTAAGTCAAGCGAAGATTTGGCAAAGAAACGGTCTTGAAGTTTTAAGTTATTAAATGTACTGGTCAACGCAAACCAAAAACTTTCATGTGATTTTACGGTGTTAATGATTTTTGTTTTGTCAAGTAATTCAAGGTAAAACATATTACGAACTATTTTGCGTGATGTATCATTCAATTGAACACTAATATATGTATCATTTTGTAGTGATTGTAGTGATTGTAGTGATTGTTGTGTGTCAATGTGCTTGTTATTATATTTTGCCGATATGTTTAAATCAACATTGTTCCATTCCAGTGAAAATGGATCAATGATGGGGAAATAACTGTTATAAAATCGAGTCAAATACGTTGATTTGTGTGTTATAATAATATCATACAGAGCATTAAGTATTGGTTGCCGTTTAATAAATCGTGGATCGTTTTTTCCTTGTTCAAAAATTGGTTTCATATTGTGTATTCGAGGAATGAACGAATTTATATTATACAATGACATCGGTTGTGTATATGTGATTATCAATTCTTTTTCAAACTGTTCTTTTGACAAATGTGTGTTATGATGGTCATTTAGTGAGAAATGAGATAGGAAATCATCTAATGTTAGAAATAATGTATATTGATTGTTTTGTATTTGATCATGTCCCAACATTATTGTATTATATTAACTATTTGTACAAATAACAGAATAAGTTCAAAGATATAAAGTATTCAAAGATAAAAAATACATTTAACTTACTTACTACGTTCGAGTGATAATAAAGGACATGGAAAATTGAAATACTAATTATGGAAGTGTGGAATATTAATAACATATAAAGAAGATAATATTATGAAGGTAATCGATTAAGTGAATATTTTTGGACGTGCACACATGTGATAACAAATCATGAATTCATGATTTACTTTCCAATAATTACTCCTTTCGTTTTTGGTACTTTTTGTTTTTTTGGTGCTTTCGTTTTTGGTTTTGTATGCACTGTTGTTTTTTTGGGTTTAACAAGTGGTTCATCAACTGGTTGAGGTATTCCAGCACCAGCAGAGAGAGCGACTGCTTCGTGTAATTGTTGAGTTAATTTCTTTTCCTTGTCAATCTTTGTATTTTTTGGTGCAATTTTACGGAATTTAGCATCATTATCCTTCATGATATTGTAATCATTCTTATGAATAAAAACGAGTTTTTTGGATTTTTGACAAATAAATGGGTAAACATTCTTGGACGAATCACCTCCATAACGCATTGAAAGTCCAACACGTGGATTCTTGTAATTTTGAGGAACTTTACGTTCAATTTCCTTTGGAACTGCCAATTTGTTCGGTGTGCCAGTATAATGGAATGTATGATATGATTTATCTTTCATACGATGACCTTGGGTAGTTTCACGAATCGAAAATCGAATTGCATCAGTGATAACTTCTTCAAACTCCGTTTGGAGGTACTTAATGATTTGACGGAATGCTTTACGACCTGCTTGTTTTGGTGCTTTTCCAATATAGCGTCCTCCAAAATCAGCGATTTCTCTTCCATTTGCAGAAATATAATATACACTGAATGAACGAACTGTTTGTTTCCCTCCTCCAACAATCGGTTCGACAACAACTTGCTCAACGGGTACTGGTACTTGTTCTTGAACCGGAACTACTGGTTCTTGAACCGGAACTACTGGTACTTTAACCGTTTGCTTCTTAGGAGCAGTCTTCTTGTTTTGTTGTTTGGTCGCTGGTTTCTTTTGTCCTGTTGGTGGCATTATTAGATTGATTAAATATTAGATTAGATTGTGTATAATCGATAGTAACGTAAATTGTTGTATTGAGTATTGTTATTAGTGAGTAATTTCCAATATATCATATAAGTGATTTTATTTTATAAATCTAAACGCAATAAACAATTGTTAGTGCCAAACTTTCTTAACAAAAAAATTATTCGATTTCGAACAATTTGTATGAAATAAAATATAGTGATATAATATATATTCGATTAACTGATTTACATATACAAAACAAATGAGTTATAATAATCAACCACAACAAGTACAACCATATTGTTACAATCAACCAGCACAACCATATGGTTATAATCAACCAGCACAACCATATGGTTATAATCAACCAGCACAACCAAATGGTTATGGACAACCACAACCACAAGTTATGCAACCTGGTCCTTATCCACCATCTACAAATCCACCTACAGAACTATCATATGTTGTACCTGTTCAATCATATGATCAACATGACCAAATACACGATTGGAGTTCAGGATTATGTTCATTTTGTGAAGATTTTGGAGTGTGTTTTGGAACATTGTTATGTTGTCCATGCAAAACACTTAATACTCGAAAAGTAGTGTTTAACAAAGATAATTTGACATGTTGTGAAAAAATATCATGTATTCCAATGTGCGTAACTACATATATTGGATTATGTATTTGTGAATCATGTTGTGAATGTAAAAACCGAAGTAAACTAAAAGAACAATTACATTTCAAGAACACATCAAGTGATTGTTGTAAAACGTTATTCTGTATGCCATGTGTTGTTTGTCAACACCAACGTGAAATTAAGTTCCGTAAAAAAATGGGAATGTTTCAAAATAAAAAATAAAAACGAAAATAAAATAGATGTATTGATATAAATATTAACTTACTTTTTATCACTAACATAAATCAATGAACATCGGTTGCGAAACATGCTCAGTATATTAAACATTGTATTTATCAGACCGTTATTTTTTAATTGTGATATCTTTGACATTAACATAAATTATATGTACCATAGTCGTGAGATTGATTTTTTATTTTATGTACGAGATATAGTAATAACATACAAACACGGTTCATGTTAGTTACAATATCTGGAATATTTCGGAATAATGAGACATATATAAAATGGATGATCAATACATTGTATAAAATCGAAATGAAACATCACAATGAAATAAAATTCGAATATTGTTTCTATCAGAACGATTCGATTGATAAGACTGGTGTATTATTAACAGAGTTTATGAAACATCGTAAAGGAAAAATTACAAATGAACAAAATAATAGAACTCAAATCAAACCAATCATTGGACGCGGAAATGCTAAAAGTCGTTCGACTGAAAGAACGCAATTGCTTGCTCAATATAGAAACAAATGTTTAAATCAAATGAAACCACTTTCAAGTAAGTGGACATTATTAATTGACAGCGATATTTACTTTGATGAGACTATAATCGAACAATTTCTAAATCACATTGATAAACAACACACTTCAAACATTGTAATGTATACTGCAAATTCAATCGACAATTCAGATTGTTATTTTGATACATGGGGTTATAGAGATATTAATGACAAATATTTATCTCGTGCATATTTGATCAATAAATATGGAGATGCGAAAATACACAGTGATATAAAAGAAGAACGTCAACGATGGACAAATGGACATCCAATTTGTGTTAATTCTGCATTCGGTGGATGTGTATTTATTAAAAGTGATGTATTAAATAAATGTAAGTGGTCTGCTCCAATTGGATGTGAACATTGGGAATTTTGTAAAAATGTTCGACAATATGGTGTTATTGTGGTATGTCCGTTAATTGTTTGTATTAATCGAGAAACTCGTCCAATTTGTATATCAACTGTAAAGATGACAAAAAAACAAACGATTAAGTTTACGTCGAAACGCAAAAAATATGAATTTTCAAAAGCGAGGTAAACATGAATTTGGAATGGGTTTAAAAAACGAAAATAATTTGATTAATTGGTTATATTCGGTTATTTTACCATTTTTGCAAACAGATTATAACAATGAACGAAATTGATATTAAACATTCAAAATTAAAAGACATATTACAATTACGTACGAATGAGTTAATAACAATCAATAAACTAATCAATACAATTGACGTATTTAAGTTGATTGCAACTGGTTATGAATCGATAAAAGATAATGAATTAAATGTATTTATTCCAATAATGAAAATTGATTTGAAAAGTTTTGTGGATTTGTTAGTCACACTCGATTTCATCAAACTAAATAAATGTAAGGTTTATTGCTCTACTCGCGTAGTTCCGATTCATTTTGATGGATTATTTGTCAATAAACAAATGATTGAGACAGATAACGATTATGGGTATATTGATTATAATGACACAAACACTAAATATCGTGAAATATATAAACGGACAAACAATTCTGAGAAAGGAAAAGAACTCGTACAACAATTGAACCCATTCATTGATATAAATTCAAATTTTGTTGTAAGTAATGTTGTAAGTAATGGGGAAAACCAAAATAATGAAATAGAGCGATTGGATTTATATTCAAAATTGTACATTAGTGATTTGATTGATGGTTGTCTAATAACACACGACAAAGAACAAAATAAAATGATTATTGTGTCATCAAACAAATCGAAAAAATCAGATGAGACGAAAATCGAAATAGATGTTGACGAAACGAATAATTATTTTTGGAGTTATACATATTTGACTGAGTGTATAATGATAAATATTCGATGAATTGAAAAAATGATTTGGTTCATCAAAATCTAACGTATTAAAACATAAATACAATATACAATACAAATCAAATCAAAATATGTTTAATGATAAAAAAATAAAAGACTGGATATTGAATACGCATAACTATAGAGACGCACAATTTGAACAATCAAAAGTGCTGGAAATGCATAAAAAATATGCTGGTCCTAATATCAAAATGAACTCACATTGGAATATGCATTTTTCAGAATTTCTAGTTGAACAATACCTTTCAAAAAATGATGATAAGTTCACATTACACAAAAACAAAAAATATTGCGTAAATAATAAAAACTATATACCCGACTTTTCACTTGTAAATAAAAATACTGGAAAAACACATATTTTCGAAGTAAAATGTCAAAGTCATTCAATTAGTGGAACTGCGCATGAAAAAGTTTTAGGAACAATATACAAATACTTACCAATTGTTGATAAATTAGAAAACGTGGAAAGGATAAATGTCATATTGACTGGTTATATAGAAGTATTGCTTGACAATTTAACAAACCCTACATGTACGAGTCAATGCGAAATACTTAAAGTTTTTTCTGATAGACAATGTCATATTTTCAAGTTTAGCAATATATATAAAACCGCGGTTGTTGATTTAATTGGAAATCAGTAGTTCGTCAACTGTACTTTTTGGATTTTTTGAGTTTATTCTTCGTTTACAATTGAGTTTTTCTATTCGAAAGTGCTTGTAATTCGCGTGGTTGTACTCAACGTCTGAGTTTGAATGAATAAATTTGCATTTTTTAGAGTGAATATAATCACACACTTGAATCAATGTTGAGTGTTCCTTACTGTCAAAATCGTCTTTGTTATAAGAAATAAATGAACTACGGTTTATTGGATAATAAGGAGGGTCAATATACACAAAATCACGTGAGTCCGTAATGTATTTCAATAATTCACTGTAATGTAATGAAGTGAAAATCACATTATATTTAACAAACAATTGTCCAAGAAACATTAAATGTTCTTTCGAGTAAATAGTTGGATTTACATAATTTCCATATGGAACATTAAAACGTCCATTACTTATTCTATGTAATCCACGAAAACACGTTTTATTGAGAAAAATAAATAACGTGGCACGAATAAAACGTGTAGCATCATAAAAATGTTTGTCGGTGGTATATGAATTTATCAAAATGTTATATAGTTCTCGAACACTGTAATAAAAATGTTGTTTGCTTTCTTGACTGAATTGTGTTTCGATCAGTTTTTTTATACTTGGACCATCGGTAATTAGTGATGAATCGATTGTAATATTAAATTTGTGACGCTTTTTGTATTCAATAACTTGTTGTTTGTTGAATTGGTTTGTTATAAATTCTAACCAAATACACAATTTATTCGTATTATACCTTATACATTTGTAACTATTGATTAATTCATTATTTAGATCATTACAAATCAAACGTTGAATTTTGATTTGATCTTTTTCGAGTTTTTTAAGTAATCCAATTAACAGCGATCCTCCACCGAGAAATAATTCGAAATATGTATTTATGTTTGATGGTATTTTCTCATATATGCGATCAAATAATTGGGATTTTCCACCCACCCATTTTACAAACGGTTTAAACATTTTTAATTTGATAAAAATAACTATATGAGTGTTTTCGTTTTTTATTTATAATTTCAACGAAATTACACACGAACGATACATTCAAAAAATAAACAAAAAAAAATGAAATTAAATAGCACGAATGAATCAAATTATTCACATCGAAATCAAACACGTTTACATATTTAACAATTAAACAATTGACCCAATTGACAAATGGAAATCAAAAAAGTACATTTGTTATTCGAACAGTTTAATAATACAAGTTTCACATATTACATCGACAATGTGAAATTGACATTTCAATTCGAGCATGAACACCAAATATTTGAATCGACTAGAACTATGTGTGAAACAATCAAAAATGATACAGATCAAAATGAAGATATTTATGTGAGTCAATATTTAATTGCTCAAAACTTGATCGAATTTTTGCGTGATGTTGTTGGAAAGCATGCTATTTTTCGAAATGAAACAAAACAGTTTTTTATCGAAAAAATGATTACTATTGTGTCAGATAATACACAATTTATCCGATTAATTTACGTATTTGTTAGAAATGAGAATGTATTGGAAATCCCAACTGTATTGTTTGATATTATTTTCCAAATGATTGGAAGTAGAGAATCATATGATAAATCATATGATGAAACGACACGAGAGTTTATGAATGAGGTACGTATGATTATTGAATTATTGGAACTTGATTTTACATATGACCAGATAATGACAATCAATGATGATTCTGATCTCAGAAAAAGAATGGGAATGGATGTGATATATGATAACGAATGTGGTTATGTGGCAGATGAAATTATTCGTGTAATTCGTAAATGATATGAGTAGCATATGAAATGTTGTCAAAATCGAACTTGAAATGTTCTTCACTTGTTCCGATTTGTGGTTTGTTGGTTTTATCGAAAATCTTTTTACGCAACATGGGATCAATAAAGTTCTCTTTCAATGCAGATTTCAATTCTTGACTGATTTGCTTATTATATTTGACATTGACTGATTGTGCACTGTGTGAAAATATAACAAGTAGATTTATATCATTTTCCGATTTACTTTGATTATCGTGTTTTCGACGTTTCTTTTTCTTATCTTTCTTATCTTTCTTGTCTTTCTTATTTTTCTTATCTTTCTTGGATTTAGACATATTTGAATCGTTTGAATTAGTTGTGTAATGTTCTATATAAAACCATTTAGCGAATACAAGAATTGCTACGATTGTAATACATATTGATAGAATGATGATTAATGTTGTATCCATTTGTTCGAAAATATAGAATAATTAATTCTAACATGAAATGTTATATTTAATTACGCAAAAAACAAATCAACAAAAAACGAGTCGGATATTCAATTTATTTTATTCATTCATAACCATTAACTTTTATTTATTTAACCACTCAAACACTATCATCATTTTTATTCCGTTATATATCCGTTATATATCCGTTATATAATTTGTTTCGTACAAAATGAATTTCCATATTGAGTTGAAAAATTTGTTTGAACGAGCAAAAATTCAGATGACGGATGAACAATTTAATTTTATAACCGACGAAATAACAAGTAAATTTACAATTAAAAAAACAAAGAATAAGAATGAACCAAAACAAAAGAACGAACCAAAACAAAAGAACGAACCAAAACAAAAGAACGAACCAAAACAAAAGAAGGAACCAAAACAAAAGAAGGAACCAAAACAAAAGAAGGAACCAAAAGGATATACATTGTTCATGAAACTGGCAATGACAAGATTGAAAAATAGCGGTGCTAAAGGAAATGTAATGTCCCCGGCAGTTAAAGAATGGAATAAACTGACTGATGCAGAAAAGGACTCATGGAAAAATAAAACGGAAAGTAATTACAAACTTTCGGATACTGCATCTTCCGATACTACGTCTACTCTACCTACTCTGGATTTTCAATTGAATGATGATGATGTTATTGAACTTGGATCAAACGATAACGAATTAGATAAGATTATTGAGTTATGTGACAAACAAAAACATTCGTTGATTACTGATATGAGTGATATTTGAAATATACATATTATATGATGGATTTGTGTCATTTACTCCGATTTTTTTCTTTACGTTTTCATATTGCAAATAAAAGATATATGTAGTTATATACTTTGGTCATTTGATTTGATTTGAGTGAAAACAACCGGTTAATTACAATGAATCGACGAAATAATAAAAATGTAGGTAAAAACAAACGCGGGAAAGGTAAACATATACATGATGATGTAACACGAGGATTAACAACCCGAGAACTATCATATTGGTTATTGAATAATTCAGTTCGTGGAAGCGGATGGATATTCAATCATTATGCAGATAGTATATTAGGTCACGAAGATGTTATATACTATGAACGGGATGGGACAATAATGACAGATGTGTTGAAAGAAAGTCTACAACAGGATTTGATTCCAGAAAACGTGGAATATGTGTATAGCGTGTTTTTGGACTATCAAAAATTAATAGCAATCATATCAACCAAATCAAAACACTATTATGTAATTAAAAATATAAATCAAATATACGAACGACAACAAAAAGTTGCAAAATTAGCACATCAATTTCCAGACATAAATAAAATGACAGACGACGAACAATTGATGGCACTTGCAGAACAAGAAAAAAAGGAGAAAGAACGTACAGGTGTGGACACGTTTTCTGACAGATTCGAACAACATGTATCGAGCATATGGATGTCTAAATCGTTAAAAGACACAATCAAATTGTTATCATCCCAAGAACGAAAGTTGTTGATGATAAAGAAACCGGAACAAATGAAATTTAGTAAAATTGATCGAGAGTTATTAAATGACCAGAAAGTGATATTACCGATTGATTTTATATTTAAAACATATGAAGAATTAGTTCCATTGTGGAGAAAGTATTTAGAATATGGACGAAATGAGTTAAGATTGGGCGATATTATGGCAATTGATTCTGATTTCATTGACAAACATTCGTCAGGAATTGAAAACAACAAGAACGTAAAGAAATTGTTTATGAATCAAAATGAGAACATGAAATCGTATGAATGGTTACGTCATTTTCCAAATATTGAAGATGTAATGATATTGTATACATATCAATTAACGAATGAACATGTAGCAAACATATGTAAATATTGTCCTAATATGAAAAAAATTCGAATGTCAAGATGTTTCCGAATCGATGTTCGTATATTACTTGATTTATTCAAATTGACAAATATACAAGTGATTACATTAGATGACCCCGAGTTTGTGTGTCAGAAAAACACATATTCGTTTTTAATTAATGATGAAGAATGGAATGGTATAATGTGTGAATCATTGAAAAGTTTGTATTTAGGTTCAGAAACAATTACAAATGATTTGATGTCATATATATTTGAATCATGTCCTAATTTGGAAACTGTTATGTTGAATGATCGCACACTCGGAAATAAAATATTGCCATACTTGATAAATGGCAATGATATGACTGAAACAATTAAAATCATTGGAATTCCGTCTCGTCGCGAGTTTACTTATTTTCAACAGATTAAAGTCAAAACAACTGCACGTGGAATGAGCAAAGAATTATTCTCTGATTCAATGAAACGAGTAATTGAAGAAAATAAACGTCGAATCGAAATGAAAAACTCGCAGTAGAAATCACAATCGCAATCGTCGGATTGATAGATAAAACGGTTGAGAGAAGATATAATAATTCATCCGTGTCTTTTTTTGTAGTACATTGTAACATTCGTTCTCGAATTGTAGCACAATTGATTTCTTTACTCACAACCGTATTGTATAAATCAATTTTAACACTAAAATCCAAAATGTGTGATTTTTTTAACTCACCCCCCCGCACTTTTAAACAATTATAAGTGTGTGTCACATTATTTTTCACAATATTTATTTCTTGTCCGAAATGTTGATGTAATTCTTTGATTTTTTGAACAAGCATACTTTCTAAATCTGACGGTTGTGCATTGTGTTGAAGTCTTTTTATCTTTTCCTCTTGTTTTTGGTCATGTGTATGTATGAATGTGTTCGAAATATAATGTATCACTCATTATGATTTTTGATAGTTAAAAAATTAATAAATTAAGTTTAATAAATTAAGTTTAATAAATTAAGTTTAATAAATTAAGTTTGGGTTATACATTTTAGTTAGAACAATAAGTTTTTCTTTTTTGGAAAAATCGAGTTACAAAAGTTTAATATTATTAAAGTATACGTAATTCAAATCAAATCTGAATATATTCGAAACGTTATTAACGAACATATATCGACACAAATGGTGGAAATAAAAAATATAAAAGTGATAGATAAAACAATTACAATTGAAACACGCAATGGTTGTGTGATTGATTATGATATTGACGCTTTCAAAGTAAAAGACGCGTTACCAGCAACACCGCCAAATAAAATCGAGTTCACCCCGAGTTTTGACGATTTTAAAAAGAAACACATACACAGTATAACAAAAACAGACAGTGAATTAGTGCTTAATTTCGAAAAGTATGATAAAGAACTGCATGTGTGTCATGATAAATTGAGTGTAGAATTGTATTCTGTTCGACGGGAACTCAAAGGAACCAAAAAACAAAACAAAAAACATGAAAGACATATTTCATCACAAAATTGCGATTCACCATCGACACCATTAACCCCTTATGTAATTAAAGTATTTCCGTTCTCATAACTAATTTGACCAACATAAATAAAATAAATACATTATTATATACACATATTAAATGGATTGAACATGGACGATTTGGAATGTTATTTAGGATTGAAAAGTGAAACTAACTGTAAAAAGAAAGGAACTAAACTTCTACAAAATATAAATACTCGTATACGATTGAGTGTAGAACGAGAGAAAAAACATAAATTAAAATCGAATCCTCCTAAACAAAGTAAGAAATCAACAAACATAGCAAAAAACAATGTACGAAAACGAAACAAACGAAGTAAACGAAGCAAACGACGGAGTAGTAAACGAACCGCACAACATAAACGTAGAAAGAGTAAGACAAGAAGAAACACAAGATTGAATACAAACAAACGACAAAAACGCCGAAGTTCGAGACAACACAAGAAGTAAATACACAACATCACAAAGTGCGTATGATTGAATTATTTTTTAAGTTATTATTGATATAACAACAAATATATTTAAGCATCTATGTCATATATTGCGAAAACGGTCAACGAATTAACTGACTTTATTGTAAGTTTCGATAAAACTCGTCAATATATAAAATATCTGTTGGATGAATACGAGAATACACAATTGAAACAAATAAAGACAAACTTAAAACCAGAATATAAGAATGCGTATTTACTTTGTTCACAACCAATATATTTAGTTCAGTGGTTTTTACCAATTATGTCTGTATATCCATTACCCGTCATCGTAATTGATCATCCTGAGACAATTGAAGTATTTAAATATTTTATTTCACTTGGATTTGACAAAACGATGTTTGTTATTGTCAAACCAAATGTGTATATGCAATTTTTAAGCGATGTTAATAAAAACGTGTATTGTATAAACTGTGGAAATTCGACTACATTACCATCTGCCAAAGATTTGACGCTTAGTAAAAACTATCGATACACTTCATTTTCACACGGATGTGATGAAGATGAAGTGTATCGAGATATGATATCACTTCCAAAAGATAAACTATTACAAAACAAATATCCCGCAAAATATGGATATGAAAAATGGTTAAATCGTTTTCATACATCGTTTTGTAAACCAACACTTGAATTGCAACGCTATACAATTGAACAAATAAGAACGAGTTTGAAACTCGATCCAAAAAAGAAAACTGTATTAATAATTGGGACGAATCATCCGTGGGGATGGTGTTTCATTAATAAAAGATTTGCATTAGAAAATATTCGATGTGAGATGGAAAAGCAAATGATACATTTGAGCAAATCATACAATGTTATATTGCGATTACATCCGATGGATTATATGTCGTATGATCATTATCGTAATGTGTTTGAATCAAATAAAACGAATATTCGGATTGTTAGAACACAAGAATATCCACAGTTCACTCCGTTTATACAAATTGCAGATGTTATAGTCGGTTCTCCAAATGGGGTTATATGTACAGCATTGTGTTGTTTGCCAGAGAAACCGATTGTTGAATTGATACCACATAAAACATGGAATGGAACACACGATTTTGATAAATTGAGAAAATATAATGGAGATTTAATGATTAATTACAAACATGTAATTGTACAATATGAAAATGATATAAATCTTCAAAGTAGAATAAGTGAAGCATTTCTAACAATAAAATCGAAACAATGTGCTCGCAAAAAATACATTGATACATGGTATACTCCAATTGGCAAATATACTCATATATTACAATTGAAAAATATTTTACACCAATACACACATGCGTAAAAAAAGAAATGTGTGAATAAACTGAATAATATATAAATTAATGAAGAATAGGAATTATTCATTTGTATGGTATTTGAAATGAGTAGTTATTTTCAAAAATATTGTCCAACTGAGTTTGAAAGTATTATACATAACAAACACACATGTAATATATTGTATAACATTTCAAAAACAACTGATGTTCCTCACATCGCAATATGTGGTCAAAAAGGAACTGGAAAAAAAACAATGATACGTGCTTTTTTGAAAGAGATGTATGGACGAGGAATATATGATATAAAATATAACAAAATAAGTAGAAAATACAACAATCGACATATTGATTTCGTGGTCGGTTATAGTCAATATCATTTTGAAATAAATCCAAGTTTACATAGTGTATATGACCGATTGGTAACACAGGATTTCGTAAAAGAAGTATCTCGGAAAATGATCGATTGTGACACAACTAAACATAATACAATTATTATTCATGATGCAGATAAATTGACAATAGAAGCACAACAATCATTGCGCAGTACACTCGAACATAATATATTATCATGTCGATTTATATTTATTGTAAACAATATTGAAAACCTGATCGATCCGTTACAAAGTAGATGTGTTATATTACGTACATCCGTTTTGAATACACGTGAAATTACACAAATCATCAACCACGATATTCAGAACGAGGGTTCAAATTTGAGTAAAGAACAGATTAATGATATAATCGAACATTCTGAAAACGATTTATTGTATGGATTGAGTTTATTATATGTGAAAATATGTGAAGAAAAAGGAACACAAATATCAGATAAGTTAGCATCATCGTCACTATTCATGTTTGAAGAACACACAAACATTTTGTTAAACTATATTACTGGATTACATTCGAATGAGATCAATATTGCAGTAGAAAAAAAGATGATTGAACGTTTTCGTAATATGATATATGATATGTTATTAGTTATCGACGATTCATCAAAATTCATTGAAGTATTCATCGATAAATTGTTTAAATACATGACCACGTGTGATGAACGTTTACTGCGTAAATCGAGATATGTTCATTTACAAAATTTGATCAAAATTGGAATAAAATATGAAGAAACACTATTGTCTGGAAGCAAAGAGATTTACCATTTAGAAGCATTAATATTGAATATTATTTGTGAATTACTTGGATTGAATTCATAGAGTTTCTCCAATTTTACTGAAATCGATTTGGAATGTTGGCAATTTCAGGTATGTATCGTCATTCGGTCGTACTTGCGTCTCGTCTATTGATTCACTATCTATTTTCAATTCTTTTTTATCTGATTTAACTTTTATCGACTGTGTATAGGGATTAATTGAATCAATCTCAATTTTGTCAATTGTTGAATGAAATGTATTTGGTGTGTCAGGAATATCCATTTCCGTATGGGCACTTTGTTCCAAATATTTTTCAACCTTTTCAGTTGTATCAATCATACTTTGTAGTGGTGGTAATTGTGGTGATTGTGGAGGTGATACACATTCTTGTTTTGATTCGGTTGTTGATGTAGACGAATGAGATTTGGATTCTGCAAGAGACAATAATTTGCCTAATAAACTGCTTTCATGGGCTTTTGGTGCTCGTGGTTTTGTAGTTTCACCAATTCGAACTTTCCCACCAACAACATCATTGATATATTGAATAAGTTCAACTTCATATGTATCCATGGTTTCTTGATACGGATATTGTTTAGTGCTCGTTTGTGGAACAATATCAAATAAAGCATTTGAATATGTTTTCAGTTCGTCTTCTGAATACGTGAATTGTTCGAATACCGGTTTATATGGACGTAACATATTACTTCCATGAACAAACGAAACACATAAACCATTTCCATATGGATGAATAATGCCATATCGCGGACGTTTGTACGAAATGAATCTCACAATTAAATATATCCCTTGTATGGTCATTCCATATACAAGACTTTGATAAATGACGTCATGTTCTCGTGTTTTTAGTTTATCGTTCAGACAAATTGGATAATGACCACCATCAAGCACATACCATGGCGCATTCTCTTTATTTATTTTATACAATACATCCATATCATCAACATTTGCATACAAACCATCCAAATACGATTTATCGATTTCAACTAATTTCTTATCACCAGTTGTAGGTTCTTTGTGAACATAAAACGTTTGAGCAGAAGAATAAGGAATAATTTCAGAAATATCTTCAGGTGTAGAAATCACACTGACATCACTTTTAATAATCACATTGATTTGTTTGGTTTGTTTGATTTGACCATCTCGTTTGACTCCCCGAGTCAACGAAGTTTTAGTATCTGTCAATTTAGTTCCGAGTTTGACTGGCAATGTGAAACCATTGAATGCCAATTTATAAAGTTTTTTCATTATCACAACACACAACACACTGCAATAATACAATAATATACCACAATATAAATATTACAGTATACCAATAAATAATGCAATTCATAACATTTAATTTCAAAAAAAAATATCAAATAATTTTTTTTCAATTTTTCAATTTTCAATTTTTCAATCTCCAATTTTCAATTTTTCAATTTTCAATTCTATAGAGACTTTATGATGTTGGTGTAGTTATATTTACATCTTTATATACGGCATCAATTACTTTAAACTTATCATCATTATACTTATTTATGTATTTTAAAATTAAATCAAGATTCATAATATATGGACGTAATTTCAATATATTTTCTTTTGAATAATAATGTAATAAAAAGTACGTCATATTAGTGAAACAATATATATTTGTAATGTCACATTTATAATTTTCAGGACGTTCAGCATATGAATCGTGTTTTTCATGATATATAACATTTGGGGTTTCAATTGCTTTCCCTAACTCTTTCACCGGTGTACTAATTGCATAACTCGGATTGTAACTATACGACATTACAAACCGCATCATAAAATCCCATGTAGGAAAACCAATTAGATTATCGGTTGTCATTCCACGCCAATTTGACCACCAACTTTTTTTGAACGCTGTAAAATCCATTCCTACATACCATCGCGTCTCTTTTTCAATTTCATTATATTTCAATAATCTGTTCAACGTAGTATGTGCATCTCGACGAAATGAATATGTACATCCATATTTATTTACACTTGGCAGTGCATATCGCATTATATTATCAACCATACATATATCACTATTGCAAAACGCAATAACATCGTTCGTTAAACAAAACTTGAATCCATAATCAAATATATCTCGTATGAATGGAACATACAATTTACTTCCAACGTTTTTCGATGAACGAGTCAATTGACTATCATACAGTGGACAAAACAACATTTGCTTGTTTGTGTATTGACGAATCCACGTCGTTAATGCTAATTTATGTCGTCGTAAATCATTTTCACTCCGTGGTTTATAGAAACTGGTTACATGGATTACCATTGGATAGTTGACGTTAATTGTTTCATGTGTTCGATAATATTCACGTAATGCAATATATCCTTCACGAAATTGCGGACTTTCATTTTGATCAATTGCCATTTGTGAAACTGATTCTTTCCATCTTCCATAACACGTTAATGCTTTATTGATATACATTGTTTGTTTGTTTTTCTTTATACAATATTGTAAATTACGTAAACACAACATTACATCATTTCCCAATATCATTGTTTTACGAGGCCATATAAACACCGGATCTGTTAAGTTCAATTCACATTCTTTTAATGTTTGTTTTGCTGTATATGTATGTAAGATTTGTACAACTGGTGAGAGTGGATACACGGACTTATTCGATTTATATCGTTCATAAAATTCATGTGGTGGATATAGATCAGTGACTTGCGCATGACCCATCGCATTTCGATAATATTCATCCGTAATTTCATTTTTATTAACGTCATATATTACACCATCCCAATAAACATGACCAACATTTCCCGTTTGTAAATGAGGTTTGATTATCGATTTATATGTTTCTTCAAACTCATGTGATAAAATATCATCATCGTGTAATACAAGTAAATATGGTGTATTAACCATATATACACCAGATAACCATGTCCAATTACAACCAGGATCATATGGAGTCGCAATAATTCGGATATATGGATGCTCAATTACTATTTGTCGTAATGCGTTAATCACCTCCGGATTTGTTTCCGCAGATGTAATAACAATGTTATGAATGTTATTCGATGTAACCGATTCAACACATCGAATTAAACGTTCGGGTCGTCGCCAGTTTGTAATTACAACTGTTAATGTATTATCAACATCATCTATCGAAATATTTTTGTGTTTGTAATAAGGAGTGTAAATTGTCGAATGTTCAAAATAAAAATCACAAAGCAATTCCGCATTTACACCAAGTTGTTCAAAGTTATCCACATTCGGTATTTTGAACTCTTTATTTACAGTCGTTGTGACGGTTGGTTGTTGTATACGTCCTTTTTTCCGTTTTTCAAGCAGTTTTTGTTTTTTTAATACATGTTTTGGCATAGTTGATGGATACAATGGTTGTTTCAATAATGGTTTGCATTGATTCGTTTGTATCGGTTGATGATTTGTTTGTATCGGTTGATGTTTTGTTATATATTCATTACTATTTGTCATTCGTTGTCGAATTGTATCAATCGTATACCCATTTTGTAATAATTGTAAATAATGTTGTAATCCTTGTTTATCAGGTGCACGATTAAGCACATCATTATACAAGTTTGTAATTTGAGTGGTATTTGTATTTATTTCCATTTACGTTTTAGTTGTGAATTATAAATGATATATAATTAGTCAAAAGATATTAATCAATAATGTAAACGATTTACTTGTGTACTTCATTTAATGGATTATAGTTTAAAGTAATGTTGGAACTGACACTTTGATATTTATCGCCAATCCTAACATCATACCAAACGTTGGATACCTGCACCACCAACACTTCGTAAATCTTCATATCGATAACATTTATCACTGTCACCACCACGACAACTCTTCATATTGCTGAAACAGAAATCAGTGAATGTTTCCCGATCGTTTGGAATAGTAGTTGATGGGTTAGTAAAGAATTGTCGTTGCGAGTTTTTATTATTGAATATATCATCTGCGTTTTTGTATAAACCATCATCGAAATATTGCTCTGTTAATTCGACAATTTCTGGATTGTCAATCGAACATGCTTGTGGTCTATTTGGTTGATCAACATAATCGCTTAATAATACATTACCAAATGCATTATTAGCAGTAGGTTTCATACAAAACTCTTGTGTATCTTTATCAATCATAATGTTGTCTTTATTGATTGTAACACTTGGATCGAGTTGTTCTATGATTTGTTTATCAGTTAATTTAACAATTATCTCATCTTGATATTTATAAATGACGACTGTTAATGCTAATACGAATATTAGAACATATAAATGGATTGAATTGTGCATAAATAACCACATCATAATTGAATAATATAACGCTAATCGAACTACTGCGTTAAGTTTCTCTTCAAATGTCATGTCATTTGATGGAAAGATTTCAAATAAACGTTCTTTATTTATTAATATAGATGGTTGATTTAACCAAAACTCGTCACCTATTACGCGACCATCACTATTATCATTATTTGTCTCTATAATGCCACTCATTTTCTTTATATTCGTTTTTAACTATATAAATAAACACGAAAACTTTTATCAGTTATTATATAGCAGTTTGTTTAAATCGACGAATACCCCATCATATATATGGAAATAACAGAAAATGAGCATATCAATCCTTATCCAGTTGACAATTTATATGATACCAATCCACAATTAAATGATGATCAAGGATTAACTGATCCTTACATATATGGACAAATGCATGAACGAAATGGACAAAGTAGTGAGAATGAAACTGCAACCAGATTAAAAAGTTTGAAATGGAGTGTTGATAGTTCATTTATTGGACGAGATTGTGCATCTCGACAGATTTACAATTTGATTAATTCACTTGGTGATCCGAATGTATTTTTGACTGAAAAAGGTGAATTTGCAATGTGGAAGAACGAAAAAATAAGAAAAAATAACAAAAATTTGGCAATGTTTGAACGAATTGAAGTGTGGGACGATAATGTGATTTCAGAATTTCCATTTGAACATTATGCGTCATTAATTGGATACTTCAAAGTCAATATACCCATTGAAAAATTAACGAAAGTTCTCAGTATGTCGTTAAATGTATCATATGACGTTCCTGCAAAGACATTGAAAATACGTGGTCGAAATGTGTATGATTTGATAGCATTAACTACATTAGTATGTTTGATATTAAATGAAGAAGTGAAGTTGGAAAATATTAAGAAGTATAAATTGGTGTATAAATATATGGCAACATTACAAAAAGAAAGTAAATATTATAAAAAGAATGGATTGAAATCGTTTGTATATAAAATATGGCAATTTGGCGGAGTTTGACACGATTATCGTGTTGTTGGAAAATATAATAACTAAATTTGATAATGACCATAGATATTCACACTATTCACGATTTCTTCAGTCTTAAAATGAACGTATACATATAAGGTGAAACATTATCCATTTATGTTCTTTGTACAAAAATCATCACACATTTGATATTATGACAAATATGTATGTGTTAATTGAGTGTTCAATGAAACTTTTTTTGAAAGTTTATTATAGTAGTTTTTGCGTTTAAAAACATTCAACATGGAAATTGACCGAAATTATATAATACCACATTTCAATGTAGTAACACCAATAAAAGATATTGAGATATTAAACAGTGATATCAATGAAATATCATTCAAATCCACATCAGACAGTATCGTTTATAACCAAACGTTGAGTTTGAAACTGCCAAAGTTTATTGCTGAATACAAAAAATTCCATCAATTGAATTACAACTTTAAAGTGAACTTAGATTTTGACACAACCGATAGTATTCCAATCAAATTACTTGCACATAAAGATCAAGGTTCACAACAAACATATGTTAGAAATGGAACTCGTCATTCAAATACATTGAAAATCCTAGATAGTACAAAAAACATCATGATTCGCTTTCCGCAAATTATGCCACACCAATTAATCACTGTTCGCAATCCGGAACTGAATGTAGTTGAAGACCATATTTACAATACTGCACATAGTTCATTAATTCCGATTTTGTTGATTGGCGGAACAATCAAAACATACATGGATATTGATAAGATTCGTATCAATCAATTGAACTCACTTGAAGATGTATATTGTTATTATTTGCGAATCAATTTGCACAAACTTGGAAAATTCGCTATCTCAATTCCAATCTCTGAATTAAGCAACCATAATAGTGAAGTATTTCCACAAGTTTCTGATATCATAGTATTACGAACGGACCTATTAAAATCAATTAAAGAGAAATTGAGTTTTGTTAATTACAAACGTTTGTGTGTGATGAACATTGATAAGTTGGAACAAAACGAGATTGATGAAATTAAATTTACCACACCGGATGTGTTTTTATCAGTTATTCAACCAAAAAATAAAGTGAAATGTGACAACTTTTTTGTTGGAATTGGAGTTGATGACAAAATATTTCGACCAGACAAACGAAACAGCGAATTAACAATGTTTATTGATGTATGTAATAAAAACATAGATAAATATAAAAACATTGTTGATACATGTTACGAATATATTGAAAATGATTTGAGTGAAGATGGATTAACAGAACAGATGATGACTATATGTCGTAATACTGCATCTGACAAAGAACTCGGTTTCAATGATGATTATGTAAAAAATGGACGTTATTTGAAAATCAATGAAAAAGTGCTTATCAAATTATCGAATAAAATGAATACGTCACGCATATTTATCTCAATGAATCAAAATCCCGTTAATTTGAAATATGTGTCGGCAATGCATTCTGGATGTTTCATTATATCCCCAATCGATTTTGCTATTTATGGATTTCCATTGAAAAAAGGCGAAGACTATGAAATGATTGATGACATACACAACTTGAAAATGAACAAAATTGCTCGCAATACTGATTATAATTCAATAAAACAAAAGATACATAGTTATAATTGGTTGAACATATCAAGTCGAATATTATCATTTGTCGATCATGTAGAAGATATAGTTAAATATACGGAAACTATAACTCGACAAGAATCTGTCATCAACATCACACCTATTCCAAAACCAACCCAACCAAAACCAACTATATCTAAATCAACTATATCTAAACCATCACCTAAACCATCTAAACCAATTGTACCCCATCCAGTACCTAAACCAATTATACCTAAACAAGTACCTAAACCATCTAAACCAATTGTACCCAAACAAGTACCTAAACCAATTGTACCCAAACCATCACAAAATCCATCCAAATCAGCACAAATCGGAGGAAAGAGAGGATTAATGATGATGATGAAAGGTTATAGTAAACGCGCACGCGCACAAGCAACTAAATCAAAGAAACCAAGTCAATCAGTTGTACCGACCACATCACATCCAATGCAAAAACGACCACTTCCAACTGTTACTGGAAAACGCGGATTACAAGCAATGAAAGCAATCGCTAAAAGTAAGAAGGAATTACAACAAATGAAAAAAGGTAAGCATTATAAATGAATGAGAAATTAAACGATGTTTTCGTGATATGATATCGAACATTTATAAAGATTTGATAAGTCAATACATGGAAATACTACTTCTTCTGTGATCATTGACAACATATAGCAACAAATAAATTAACAATAAAACAAACAAATTGGATTATTTAGTTCATTCTTTTTTTAAATTAAAAATAATGTATAATTCATTGATTTATTTCAAATCACGTTAGGAAAAATGGAAAATGGTTTTATGTATAAATTAAAACATATCATTATTTATATTCAACTTTTTTGTTATTGCTTTAATTTATACATTTCCAACACTAACACCAATTTACACCAATTTACACCAATTTACACTAAATTACAATGGGTGTAGGTTCATATTTCGCTTGGATAGTTGAACACTTTAAAAATGACTTATTAAAATCACTTAACTCTTCTGAACTTGCCAATTTAGATTTTGACAATCTATATTTCGATTTCAATAGTTTAATTCACAATGCATCTCGACGGAAAGATGATGCCGAATTAATTGACATGATTAAAGAAGTTCTTCGTTATTTTCGTTATGTACTTGAACTAATAAAACCTCGCAAGTTGGTATATATCGCAATTGACGGTGTTCCACCAATGGCAAAAATCAACCAACAGCGTTTGCGTCGTTTCAAATCTGCAAATGAAAAACGCGAGTTAAAAGAAATATATGATAAATACAATATTTCTGAAAATGAACGTCAAATGGACATGCATGATTTCAATATGATTAGTCCAGGAACAAATTATATGAACGCTCTATCTGCCAATATATCGAAGTTCATTGAAACACTAAAAACACAAGACAATTACAAAGATGTTGAATTCATATTATCTGATTCAAAAGAAGTTGGTGAAGGAGAACAAAAAATCATTCAACACATTCGAACACGTGCATCAACAAATCACACGAAATCATGCATTTACGGTTTAGACAATGATTTATTGTTTTTAACATTGACACTTCCAAACACAAAAGACGTATATCTACTTCGTGAAGAAAACACCAACATGAAAATTGGAAAACACAGTAACTTCGTGTCTGATAAAACGGACGATTTGGACACTCCAAAACGATTTGTACCAGACAAATATATGATGGACGGAATGCCAGGGTTCTGCTTTTTTGTCATCAGTCAATTGGAACAGATATTAACTTCAATGTTAGCACCATTTACCGATGTATCAACATTAGAATCATGCAAATTATTCGCAAATGAATATTGGAAAGGTTTGATCGAACAAACGAAAGACGCATATATTCCAGTTCAACACACATTTTGTCAACAAGATAGTGAATTGAAACATTTAGTGATCGATTACATATACATTTGTTTCATGTTAGGCAATGACTTTTTGCCAACAGTTCCATCACTCAAAATCCGATATGGTGGATTGGATGATGTTATATTATCGTACAAACTAACATTACAACGAAATCACAAATTTTTGATAAATTACAATTATGATACTACAACCAATTCATACACTGACATTTCAATCAATGTTACTGTATTCGCAGATATGTTGGAAATGTTATTTAATTCAATGAATACACGTTTGTCGGTTCAAAGTGAGCGAATAAATAAAGAAAACTCGTTTGCAGAACGGGATTTTAAAACGCGATGTCATACTCCGATTGAACGTGAATTACATTTGTACAATAATGTGCGAATAGATAAACAATTTAGACACAACCAAGTACTATTCAACCCCGATATTAATCCACAATGGAGAACACAATATTACATTCGTCAATTCGACTATGATCATAGTATGCCATTAGAAAATTATGCTGAGATTATATCAACCAACTATTTTAAAGGAATGATGTGGTCAATTAATTATTATATTACTGCAGAATGTATTGATTGGAATTGGTATTATCCATATGAGGGTGCTCCTACTCTGGATGATTTATACACATATATCGTTTCATTGAAAGTAAATGATATAGTCGGAACGAATGACATTGATTTCATAAAAGGTCATCCAATGAATGTATATGAACAATTGTTGTGTATATTGCCTCCTCAAAGCAAAAATATTATTCCTGATAAATTACATTACTTGATGACTGATATTCGATCTAAATTAATACATTACTATCCAACTAAAACAACAATTAATGTAATTGATAAACGTTTACGTTGGGAATGTCATCCAATAATGCCACCGATCGATGTGAATTACTTTCATTCAGTATTTGAAGAATATGTCAGTCAATTAAAAGGTTAAATTTTCATAACAGTAGTTTAATTGATTATAAAGAGTAATGAATTGAGGAATACATATGAAATATGTATACACGAGAAGATATGTGAAATAAGTATACTTGTATACACGAAAAGATATGTGGATATGTGGAGATGCTTTACAATGATTAGTTAGTTGAATTTATCATTAAATTTTTTTACACTATCAACTTTGAAATTGATGATCAATGTTTTTATTACTAACTTTGAGTTTACAACTTTTTACTACTAACAACTTTGAGTTTATAAATTTATTACTACCAAATTTGAAATTGATGATCAAACTTTTTATTATATGGGGTATTGTTGAAAATAATAGTGAATTATATGATTTTAATGAACTTGCTGAATTGATACCAAATACACTCACAATGATTATATGAGCATTACACGTTTATAGAAGAAGTAAGTATATTCCGAATTAATTTGGTAGTTCATTTGATTGTCCGGTGTTGGTTTGTAAACCAACACAGAAACAATTGATTTAATGATACTTGGTTATATGAGTACAAGTGTATTAAATATAACGTTATACATAGTCAAAATATGGTGAACGAATTCAAAGTTGGTAGTAAAATTATTTCGTATCAATTTCAAAGTTGGTAGTAATAAAAACTTTGATCATCAATTTCAAAGTTGGTAGTAATAAATTTGTAAACTCAAAGTTGTTAGTAGTAATAAAAACTTTGATCATCAATTTCAAAGTTGGTAGTAATAAAAACTTTGGTGATCGAATTCAAAGTT
>Ga0307989_1000396_pt1 | contig 28685 bp, 25 predicted proteins | sample EllFjometagen185_FD_203164 | JGI IMG/M metagenome (GOLD analysis project Ga0307989, IMG submission 203164) | Marine microbial communities from Ellis Fjord, Antarctic Ocean - #185 | ecosystem: Environmental > Aquatic > Marine > Unclassified | place: Southern Ocean | collected 2014-10-08 | reverse complement strand
AAAATAGGGGCTTTTCGTTCAGGCACTAGCTAAGATACAGTTCTCGGTTTTACTATTGACATCCAATTAAGAATTTCTATATATCTAAAGGCAACACAGGGGTGGCAACGTTGCCTGAGATAAAACCCATTGAACCTGATCTGGTTAATACCAGCGAAGGGAAAGTGCAGAAAACCAATAGTAGGTTAGTAAGCTGTTTTCTTCCCCGAAAACAGCTTTTTTTTGTACCCACCAAATGTCCCCGTGCGTTAAATAGCCGCTTCTTTTTTTAGGGAATAACATGAAATCTAATTCAAACTGCGAACAACCAGCAAAGTATGTGAAAGTACTGACAATTGCCGGTTCAGATAGTAGCGGTGGTGCCGGTATTCAAGCCGATTTAAAAACATTCTCAGCCCATGGATGTTATGGGATGACCGTCATCACAGCGTTGACAGCACAAAACACTCAAGGTGTTACAGGTATTCACCCTGTTCCTCCAGAATTTGTCAAACAACAATTGATTGCCGTGTTATCAGATATAGGGGTCGACGCAGTTAAGATTGGGATGTTGTATTCAACCGAACTCATCGAAACTATTGCTTCAACACTTTCTAAATTTAAAGTGAAAAAAATCGTACTGGATCCAGTGATGATTGCCCAAAGCGGTGATAAGCTACTTCAGAATGATTCAATTGAAGCCATTAAACAGGTCCTGATTCCACAGGTTGATCTGATCACACCCAATTTACCTGAAGCTGCCGTCTTGGTTAATCGAAAAATCGATACAATTGAAGAGATTCATGACGCATTGATTGAACTCTCTAAACTGAATTGTAAAAATATTTTAATCAAAGGCGGTCATTTAACGGGAAACACCAGTAATGATTATCTCTACCTTTCAGAAGAGAAGCGGGTTGTCGAATTCGAAGGAAAGAGAATCGAAACCCGGAATAATCATGGTACTGGTTGCACACTCTCTTCAGCTATTGCTTCCAACCTGGCAAAAGGAAATAGCCTGATTGATTCTGTATCCAATTCAAAAAAGTATATTGAAGGCGCAATCAAATCGGGTGCATCCTATTTAATCGGGAAAGGACATGGGCCTGTCAATCATTTTTTCGACCTTTGGAATAACTGAATATAGTGAAACAATGGGGTAGTAAAAAGAGCCTTTTCTTGAATCGAAATAGACCCGTTTTAAAGTGTTGGATTATTCGACATGTATGTTGGATTATTCTACACTCTATCTATGACAGTGATATTTAAGTCTAAATTTGACTTAAATTGACATATTTTCCCTTCCTCACAAAAAAGGTGTCGTAATTATCGACAACACTCTTCATCAAAAATATTTTAGAACTATCCATAAATAATTTACTTAGTTATTTATTACAGTATTTTATAATATTTTTCACTCTAGATCCTGCCTTTGGTCCAACCCTTGTAATAGTAGAAGGTAAATAAGACAAAATAAATACTTTAAAAACATTAAATCCAATATAAGATAATCCGGTTTAATAAATTTTTTGGAAGCCTTTTAACCCTTCAAAGGAGCAAAGAAAATGGCACATACAAATGGCGGAAAACGAGATAATGTTGGTTTTGGAACCACCTACAAAAAAGGTGATGCAAGTGATCTTGGAACACAAGAAGGAATCAATGCCGTTTTAGGCAACCAGGTTTGGGTGATCAAGCCGGACAAAAAATCCAAGATCAAAAACCCTTGCCTTTGGATGCAAGCGGGTGTGATCAAAAACAAAGACTGTACAAACTACTATGACTGCACAACTTGCAAGTATGACAAGGGTATGGTCAAAGCAGTTGCCAAAGGTAAAAAGATCAGCTGGCAAGCTGCGATGAGAAAGAGACCTGCGCTTGACAGAGTTTGCCGACACAGCCTGACAAACAGAATTGCAAACCGTGCATGTGCCTACGATTATGAATGTGCCAGTTGTGATTTTGATCAGTATTTTGAGGAAGTCTACACGCAAAAATTCAGATCATCTTTCGGATCAGTTCAACAAATCAAGGGATTTGATGTACCGGACAATTACTACTTCCATAATGGTCATGCCTGGGCTCGCATCGAAAGCGGCGGAAACATTCGGATCGGACTCGATGACTTTGCTTTGAAAGTCCTTGGAAAAGCAGATGCGTTTGATCTTCCCTTAATGGGAAAAGAGTTGGATCAGGGAAAAGCCGGTTGGGGACTGAAAAGAGATGACAATACCGCTGATGTACTTTCTCCGGTTGATGGTGTGATTATGGAAGTCAACTATCAGATTGGCCAAAATCCCGATACAGCCAACAGGGATCCATACGGTGATGGATGGTTGTTCACTGTTCGCAATCCAGATCTGGAAGGCACTTTGAAAAGCCTGATGATTGATGCCCAGAGCTTTGATTGGTTAAATGGCGAAATTACTCAACTTGAAGGCATGATCGAAGAAGTAGCCGGTCCTATGGCAACTGATGGTGGTTTCATTCAGGAAGATGTTTTCGGAAACTTGCCTGGCATGAAGTGGAATAATCTGACCAAGATGTTTTTAAAAAGCTAGTTTCCCAATTTGAATGGGGAAATTTCTGATACTGCTAAGGCGGTGGACAAGATTTAATCGCTGTCTATTCGGTCTTAGCAGATTTTGCTATTGGTAAGTTTGGTTATCAATGGAACTTTTTCCGGATTGCATGCTTGAACTCTGGATATTTGAATAAAAGATAGAGTACAAAATGAAACCAATTCGTTCAAAAAATCATCCCGTGCAAAAACAATCGATCTGTGTCTGGACACAGGCTGAAATTGCAAACCATGAGGTCTGTGAGGATAGTTATGAATGCCCTACTTGTGATTTCGATAAAGAAATGCGAAAAATCGCAAAAGAAAACAAAAGCATTCGAAAATCAGGAAAAAAGCCTCAAGGTAAAAATGCCTCGGTGGTCTTTTGGAAAGACAGACTAAGAGAACAACCCCTTAGCAAAAGACCTTGTACACATTACATGAAACAACAAATCGATTTTAAAACCTGTACAAATGACTACAACTGCACAAATTGTGATTTTGACCAGTATTTTAATGATCAATATTCTGTACATGCAGTTATAAAACCGGTTGATGTGCTGAATATCGAAGGTTTTAAGCTTCCCCAAGGGTACTACTTCCATCCAGGACATACCTGGATAAAAATTGAAGGCAATTCAGAAGTCCGGATTGGAATCGATGATTTCGCATTCCATCTGCTGGGACCTCCGGATAAAATCGAAACGCCACTCATTGGTAAAGAGATCCAGCAAAATCAGGCAGACATTGTAATAAAACGTGGAGAAAACATTGCCAACTTAATCTCGCCTATCAGTGGAATCGTCACAGCAATTAATCCTATACTAAGAGACAGTGGCGACCTTGCTCATCAAAATCCTTATTCAGATGGATGGGTAATGCGTGTCCATTCAACAAATCTCAGGAAGGAACTCAAAAATCTGATTATCGGGGATGAAGCAAAAGAGGCATTAGATAGTGATATAAAAAGAGTCTTCGGGTTAATTGAAGCGCATTCAATGCCACTCGCCGCAGATGGGGGTTATCTTTGTGATGATGTTTTCTCCGCTTTTCCGCAGATTGGTTGGGAACAGTGGGTAGAGCAATTTCTGACGTAGAGATGCAACGATCTATTTTGACCTTGCTTTATTATCTTCCAATAGTATCTTGCAATACCGGCATAGTGCATGTGATTTTCTGTCGACATCTTTGATTGTTCGACAGTAATGCATTAAACAGGAACGATCCTTACAATGAAGTAGCCCAAAGGTATGCCCCAATTCATGATAGACCTCCTTCACAATGCGTTCTCCTAATTGTTGATCCCGACTATCAATTCCCAGATCCTCTGATAAACGACTCAGTGAAACAATACAGGCCTTTCCACCCAGTTGCGCCTCTCCATAAACATGAGTTAAAATAGGAATAAACAGGTCCACTTCTGTTAATGCAATGATTTTAAACCCCTGTGAGTCTGAGAGTGCATCGATTTTGTTAATAATTAGTGTGGAATTATACTGTTCCCGTTTCTCATCAAAGGCAAAATTAAAATCATCCAGAAAAGAGTTAACAGCGGTTTGATATCCAAACACGCCCTCTATTCCTGCTGAGATCATCTCCAAATAATTCAGACCGCACCCGTCCACCGGAGATATAATAATTTTTTGTTTATTGTCTAAGACCAAACCGTCGCTTCTTCACTAAATATTCAATGCTATAAAAAACCAACCTTTATCTATGTTATCACCTGGACTATTCCTCTTTGCTCAGATCATAGGACTTGATTTTGTGGTATAGAGTGGATCTGTCAATTTCAAGAACCTTAGCACTTTTAGAAACATTCCAGTCATTCTCCAACAGAACGCTCTGTATATGGTCCTTTTCGACATCTTTTAATGAGTATTTTTTAATATGCTCAACCCGCTGAGGATCAAAAATCGGTAGATCCTGTAACAGGAGTTTTTCTCCCTTACTGACCACGACTGCTCTTTCGATGGCATTTTCAAGTTCTCTGATATTGCCAGGCCATTCGTAAAGCATCATTTCATCCATTGCTTCCCGGTCGACTTTTTTTACTGTTTTATTTGTTTCTTGTGAAAATCGAAACAGAAACTGCTCTACCAAGAGCGGTATATCTTCTTTCCGTTCTCGCAACGGGGGCATTTTCATTGTTATAACATTTAATCGATAGTAAAGATCCTCTCTAAAGGTCCCCTCTTTAATCGACTTGGCAATATCTCTATTGGTTGCGGCAATAACCCTAAAATCAGCATCTATTGGCTGGGTTCCTCCCACTCGATAAAAAACTTTATCTTCTAAAACACGTAGCAGGTCAATTTGCATCCGCATACTGATTTCGCCAATCTCATCCAAAAACAGCGTACCACCATTGGCTAATTCAAGCTTTCCTTTTTTATTCTCTTTCGCATCTGTAAACGCCCCTTTCTGATAACCGAAGAGTTCACTCTCCATCAGGTGTTCAGGAATTGCGCCACAATTAATCCCCATAAACGGACCCTCACATCTGGGACTGTTTGTATGAATCGCTTTGGCCGCCAATCCTTTTCCGGTTCCTGTTTCACCAGTAAGAATCACTGTCGATTCCATAGGGGCAATATCACCGATTAATTCAAAAATCCCCTGCATAGGCTGAGATTGCCCAATCATGCTCTCAAAACGAATCTGTTCCTTGTACTGATCTTTTAGATAGAGATTCTCCAGTTCCTGAGCACGATTTTGGATGATCTTTTCTATCAATATACCTAATTCATTTGGATCAAACGGTTTGAGCAGATAGTCACTGGCACCATTTTTCATCGCTTCAATCGAAGTGGATATGGACCCATACGCCGTAATCATAATCACAGCAGTGTCTGGATCAGTTTCCCTGATCTGTTTTAACAGATCCAAACCACTCATTCCTTCCATTTTAATATCAACCAGCAGAATATCAAAATGGCGGTCAGCGATTATATCCAGCGCTTTCTCCCCACTTTCGGCTTTTTCGATTTCATGACCATCCCGTTCAAGCCAGCCTCCCAAAGATTCCCGCATGATTAACTCATCATCCACTATAAGAATCCTGGTCATAACAAATCTCCCTTTACTGAGTTTTCTTAACCATCAAATTTATTATTCAAACCATCTACTGGAAGTCTGACAATTATTTCAGTACCTGCTCCCACTTTCGATTCAACATTTATCGTTCCACCATGCTTCTCAATAATTCCATAAACCACCGACAGACCTAAACCAACCCCTTTTCCTTTCTTTTTGGTAGTATAAAAGGGTTCATATATTTTAAGCAAAAGATTCCGGGGTATTCCTAAACCAGTATCAATAAATCGTACAATAATCTCATTACTTTCCAACAAATGCTGAGAGATGATTGTTAATGTTTTGGTATCACTCGATTCCATTGCTTCAACCGCATTAGATACAAAATTCATGAGAATTTGGTATAATTGATCTTCAGAACCGACCATTTCAGGTAATTGAGAATCTAAATCCTTTTCAATGTTAATCTGACTGATTTTTAACAAATTAAGATTCATTACAATTACTTTTTCGATAAGCTTATTGAAATCAACTTTTTTTAGCTCCAGCTTAGATTGCCTTGAAAAAGCCAATAGGTTTGAAACAATTCTACTTATTCGCACGGTTTCTGTCTCCATAAGGTCCAGATAACCACTGAATTGCTCCGTTTCCTTTTCCGTAATAATTCCTTCCTGATTAATACGTTTTATCAGCATGATTAGATTTAAAATACCTGCAATCGGATTATTAATCTCATGAACAACCGCTGCAGATAGTTTCCCCAGGGAAGACATCTTATCCTGATGGAGCAATTTTTCATGAGTCTCCTGTAATTCTCTGGTTCTTTCATCAACCATCATTTCGAGACGAGCCGTAATTTGGTTCTGCTCTTTTTTCATTTCAGTAATATCCCGGCTGATTTCGATAAACTTTGAAATTTTACCATCCTTTTCCCAGATAGGATAAACAATCACATCCATGTGCCTCAATAATCCGTTTCTATCTCGCCGAATGAGATCGGTACGATGACTGGGTACCTTATTACGAATAACATCGTTTAAAGGACAGACGTCTGCATCAAGGTGACACTTTCGCCCCTCTTTCTGAAATATCTCATGGCATTTCTGTCCAATTACCTGTTCACGGCGATATCCCATCTGTTGAAGGAAGGCTTCGTTTGCCTCTACAATCTCCATTTCTGGAGTAATTACGATGATGAAGTCCTGAATGTTATTGATAATTGCCTCCATCTCATTCTTTCTTGCTTTGATCTCGGTCTCTTTATCGTTGATGTCTTTCCAGAGAAATTCAAAACCATGATAAGAAAGAACACGCATATTTAGTGGTTTTTTTCTATTGATTTCATTAAGGATTTCCTCATCAGGCACTAAAATAATTATCAAGTGAATTTCATATTCCTCTTTGAACAGATCATGATAATCCCGAAAAGTTAATAACCCAAGCTCTTTAGCATATACCATACCTGGAGATTCTTCATTTTGATCAGCTACAGCAACTATCCGTGTGTTCATGGTGATATACCTGTCTTCACCATACTTCTTTTTTAACATTTCAAGACAGTATTTCCCCCCACCGATCAGTCCCACATTCATTAAAGGCAGTTTATTTTGAGTCATCTTTCCATCCCTTTTTTAATAATTCTATTGCCTTGGATACCTGTCATTAATACAATTCCCCGCATGGTTTCACACTTAAAACTTAAAACCTTTGTAATTATTCAGTATAATTTGATAAGTAATAAAAAATACGAAAATATCAACTTTTCCATAATTGGCTCAAAAGGCAGAAGTGGATGAGGCAGAAGACAGAAAGAATTGATGAGACGTTCAAAGCCATTTTTCGAGCCTGCACTTTCTGCTACCTTCTGCCTAAACCCCTTTTTCGTTTTACAAGAATGCCCTAGAAGACCACTTTATATCAATCAATATTTCATTGATATTATAATTCAGGTTTCATAGACTTCAGAAAAAAGCTACTCCCGTGATAATATTGCAGTTAGAGGCATGTATATTGCGCATTCCTTCTGACTTTGATAGTATTCAATAAAAAACATAAATCATAAAATCCGATCCGAGTATCCTAACGCGCCTGCTATGGATACTTGGACGATAGGGTATTTTGGGAAACTAAAATGCCTTCCGATATTTGAAAAGGAGAAAAATGATACCGGTAACCAAAGCCCAGGAACTCATCCTGGAAAATTCCCTACCCTTAGGTGTCCAAGACCAGAAAGTCGAAAAAGCACTCACCTATGTATTGGCCGAAGACATCGTTGCTGACAGACCTATTCCCCCATTCAACCGCGCTGCCATGGATGGTTTTGCAGTGAATTCCAAAGAGGATATCACTGCAGATACCCAATTAAAAATCGTGGGAAAGATTCAAACCGGGATCGCTTCTACTTTGGAAATTAATCCCGGAGAAGCGATTCAAATTATGACAGGATCGCCCTGCCCAGCCACTGTAGATGCCGTTGTCAAAATTGAAAATGCTAAAATTGACGGGGAGTATGTATATCTAAACCAAAAAAACATCAAACCCGGGTTAAATATCGCGCAAAAAGGAGAGGACGCCGCAAAGGGAAAACTTTTGATCAAAAAGGGAACCGTCCTAACCCCTGCAGGTATTGCGGTCTGCGCGTCTGTGGGTAAAGACACGATAAAAGTGTACCAAAAACCCAAAATAAAGATTATCTCAACAGGAACAGAAATCATCTCCCCGGAGCAGATGCCTCTTAATCATCAAATCAGAGACTGTAATTCATATGCTTTAAGAACAATGAGTTATATGCTTGATATAGATGCTGAATTTATCGGTATTGGAATTGATGAACCTGAAGTATTGGAAAAGATAATTGAAGATGGGTTGAAAGCGGATATTTTGCTACTCTCAGGTGGTGTCTCAGAAGGGGATTATGATCATGTTCCCTCTCTATTGGCTAAAAACGGAGTGAAAAAAATATTCCATCATGTCAATTTGAAACCTGGCAAGCCCATCTGGTTTGGTAAAACGGCTAACAATACATTTGTATTTGGACTGCCGGGGAATCCTGTCTCGGTTCAATCCTGTTTCAAACTTTTCGTTGAAGTACTTATCAGAAGACTTTCCGGTTGGACAGATGCGGAGCATAAATACATGGTATTGCCGCTTTCCGAAGATCTGCCATCGAGAACCAATCGGGAACATTATACTCCGGGAAGAATCACCCTTACTAATGGGAAAACACATATTCAGCCTGTTAATATTCAGGGAAGCGGTGATTTTTCCAATTTTGAACGCAGCCAGGGATTAATTAGATTTCCCGGAGAGATGAAAATACTTAAAGCCAATGCTCTGATCGAGTTTTTGCCTTGGAGAGAATTTCTCTAGTATAGAAGGAATCAGCAGGATATTGATGAAGGGGTCTTAAGTTTGGGGAAACACCCCTGTTTCTTTTATTAAGGGGAAACAGGGGGTGTTCACTTTGAAGCGTGACTAATCTTCGAGACCGAGACTCTGAAGTTTTGGTCCCAAATGAACGCGTTCGTTCTCACCCAATATTCCCATGGAGAGACAGATCAACGTCCATAAATGAGTGACATAATAATTGCCACCAAAATGGTCTTTCAAATCATGAATTTGAGAATGGCAATTATGACACGGTGCAATACAGTAATCTGCACCCGTTTCAATAATCTGATCAAACTTGATTTTACCATAAGCATGACGTTCTTCTTTCATACCTGATTGCAGAAAACCACCACCGCCGCCGCAGCAGTAATTGTTTGATCCATTCGGTACCATATCAATAAAGTTTTCTTCACCCACTACCTTTTTAGTAACATAACGTAGGGCTTCAGCTGCTTTATCTCCATAGGATTTCCTTACCAGCTGGCATGGGTCCTGAATGGTAAATTTGATTTTTAAATCCTTATTCCAATCTGAATTCACGGGAAGTTTGCCTTCTTTGATCCATTTGGCATATTCCATTCGAATGTCAGAAACTTCAAAATTATGTTTGATCTTGAATTTTTCCAGTCCAGACCGGACTGAGAATAGTTCGTGGCCTCACTCGGTGTTAAGCCAGACCTTGGAATTCAATTTATCAACCTGGTTTGCCTTAATAGTGACGTTTTTCTTCCATTCCTCATCATCTGCTAAAAACATACAGTAATTTTCCGCAGCCCAACCGACATCACTATAAGTCCAATCTGCACCTACTTTATTGAGGATTTTCCAGACGGGAACCATCTCATCCTCTTCCATTTGTGGCTCACGAGAGTTTTGGTTGAGAAAAAAATGGGCATCCTGTTTGTTGAAGGGCGCCGTCAGACTTTCCATACCTTCCTGTTCTTCCTTAACCTCTTCCAACAGCTCTTCAGCTGTTTCTCTAAACATATCACCGGTCAGTCCCATGGCACTGCAACTATCTACTTTCGAAGCAGCAGCACATGAACCTTTAATCCCCTTAGGTCGATCTTCCATTGGCCATGCCGCTCTGACATTGAAAACCAATTGAGGGATGTTAATCTTCATTGGGCAAACATAGATACATCGTTGACACATTGTACACGCCCAAACCCATTTTGAAGTAAGGATCTCTTCATCCAATCCAAAAGCTGCCATTCGGAGAAATTTCCTGGCATCCATTCCGTCTACACCTGTTGCTGGACATCCTGATGAACAGGCTCCACAGGTGAGACAGGCGTTAAGGTTTCCACCATCTGGTAGTATTTCCTTAACTTTGTCTAAGAAAAGACTTTTTTTCTTTCCGCTTATTTTGATCGCTGGTTCAGCCATCTGTCTTATCCTCCATTGAGTATTTCCCAAAAATTGGGTACATAAGAAAACTTAAAACTATTTTTCACCTGCCATGTTATTTAACTGATTCAATGTAAAAACCGGTCCGTCTTTGCAAACATATTGATCTCCAATATTACATCTGCCGCAAATCCCGATTCCGCACTTCATCCTTTTTTCAAGTGAGTTGATGATATTGTTGTGCAAGTAACCTAGCTTATCCAGAGCCGGCTGTGTAAACCGAATCATAACTGGCGGTCCACAAACAATAGCGTAAGTATCTTCATCTGCCGGTGGTGCTTTTTCTTCAACAATTGTGGGTACAAATCCGACATTATATTTCCAGTCTGGATCATCTGTACCATCGACAGTGATATGCATATTGATATCACCGCCAGCTTCCCAGGCAGCTAATTCATCTTTGTAAAGAAGTAAATCCGGTGCTCTCGAACCATATACAACACTAATTTCTTTAAATTTTTCGCGATTTGCCAACATATAAACAATTGACGCTCGAAGTGTGGAAAAAGCAAATCCTCCTCCGATGATTACTACATTCTTCCCTTCGAGTGTTTCCCAGGGATATGAGTTTCCTAATGGACCGCGAACGCCCATTCTGTCACCTACTTTCATTGAATGTAAATATCCTGATACCAGTCCGGTTTTATTGACAGTAAATTTGATAAATCCTTTCTCCGTTGGAGAAGACGCAATCCCAATTGGAATCTCGCCTTTTCCTGGAATGGAAAGTTCAGCAAATTGCCCTGCTTTATGCTGAAACTTTTCCTCATGCTCTGGATTCAGAAAGACAAGCTTGAAGGTCTTCAAAGCCCTGTCTGCTGTCTCTGTTACTATTTCATCGATACGAACCGGATAGGGCAAATATGGATTTTGCACTGTAAATCTCCTTATTTTTTTACTGTATTAAGCTGTTTGGTAACTATTCATCTTGTCACAAACATTTCTAATATCAATATTAACCGGACACAAACGTATACACCGTCCACATCCAACGCATTGAACACCGGCGTCGTATTTGTCAACATAGTATTTCAATTTATGCATAAAACGTTGCCTGACCCTTTGGTATTTTTCCGGTCTTGGATTATGTCCAGACCCTTCCAAAGTAAACAGTGGATACATACAACTATCCCAATTACGCATTCTTATTCCGGAAGTGTCTTTCGCTTCATCTTGAATATCGAAACACCAGCAAGTCGGACAACTATAAGTACAGGTTCCACAATTCAGGCAGGCAAATGCAACGTCTTCCCAAAATGGTGCCTCAAACAGCTCAATTGCTGTTTTATCTTTTAATTTTGATGTATCAACGACAGAAGTAATCTTTCCTTCTGCTTCTGCTTTCTTAGCATCAATTCCTGCACCATCGGTTTCTTCATTCCAGCCGGCACATGCGAGAAGATCTTCACCTTTTTGAGTAATGGCTTTTGCCAGGTAATCATCTCCATTATCTACCAACAGGACATCCAGACCATCTTCACTATAAGGTCCACTACCCGTTGAAGTACAGAAACAACTACTATCAGGTGAATCACAGGCATATCCAACAAATACACAGGCATTAAACCCTTCTACCCACAATTTATCTGAAAATTCCGGATTCTCAAAATTTCTCTTTACAATTTGAAAAGCGGCAACATCACACGGCCGAATACCGATTACCGCCCGAGGAGAAATATCCTTCTCCACTTCCCTCATGATATGATGATCTTCCTTGCTTTCATCCAAGGTATATTCAAACATCACTTCTGACTGAGGAAAAACAACCGACTTCGCCGAAAGATGTACATTTTTAAGTTCAAGATCTGGGATTTCTCCATTTTTGAGCTCAACTAGTTCATGGTTTTCACCATTTTTAGCAGGACCATATACCTTATAATCGCCTGCCAGTTTTGCCAGCCCCTCACCCCAGATATTTTTATCAATTCTTATTACTTTCATAATATTTGCCTTGTCGAAATATTTTTCAGCCTTTGATTTCAGGCCTGAAATAACATGAAAATTACTTGATAAAATCCTGTGGATCATCAAGTTTAAAAGTATCAAGGGGGGGTCGTTCCTCCATCGTTAAACCGGCTTCCCAGTCATAAAATTCCAGACAGTCTTTTCCAAGTTTTTTGGTGAGCAGTCTCATATTGATTCCGACTGGACACGCTCGTTCACAAGCACCACAATCTGTACATCGACCTGCACAATGGAAGGCTCGTAAAATATGGAACGCTTTAGTATCAACGGAATCATTACTCTTTCCCACCCATTGGGGTTTTGACTCATCAACGAAACAAGTTGGACAATAGCATAAAGGACATGCATTTCGACATGCGTAACACCGTATACAGGTAGAGAACATATCTTCAAAATAATCCCATCTCTTTGGTATTGACATCGCTTCAATCTCTTCAATGTCCTGATACCTCTTTTCTGCCGACTGTTCCTCAACCAAATCACCGACTAGTTCATCATAAACAACCGGATTACGGTGAGTACAAACCGCACAATTACTTTGTATAACGTCTGCTTTGTTAAAGGTTTGTTCTTCGCCTTCACCTTTCACAATGATTTGTCCATCAGTTTCAACAACTTCTGTAATCGACTTTCCAAACATTTTAGTAACTTTGGCTTTATCCACCATTCCTTTGCATGGAACGCCAATGATTACCAATTGTTCCCTGTTTATCTTATTTTCAACAATATGATTGTTAATATTGCGAGTATCACATCCTTTGGCAATAATACCGATTCTTTCTTTCCTATCGGCAAGATAAAGTGCCAGATTAATTCCGCAATTAGAATCCCAGACAAGGGTCTTGATGTCTTCGGGATTCTTAACAAAACAGGGTTCGTTCATCATTGGCTGGCTTCCTTTGCGGAAACCTATAACCATATCGACCTTTTCTTCCTTCAAAAGGTTCTCTGATATTTCCCTTATTTTATCAATATATCCTAACATAATTAGTCTACCTGTGTCCGGGTCTTAACAAAATTTTTAGCAGGTCCCAAAGCCTTAACAGCAGATGAAACCTCTTTAACAACAGTAAGAAATTTACTCGCTTCCGCAGATGACACCCATGAGAAATGGAGTCGATCAGGTTCTAGCCCGATAAATTCCATCATATTTTTCATTAGTGCGAACTTTCTACGTGCATAATAATTACCTTCCAGGTAATGGCAGTCACCAGGGTGTCAACCAGATACCCAGACTCCATCTGCTCCGTTCATAAACGCTGACAATATGAACTTTGGACTCATCCGTCCCGAGCAAGGAATCCTAATTATTCTAATATTCGGCGGATACTGCATTCTGCTAACTCCCGCCAGGTCAGCTGCTCCGTAACTACACCAGTTACATAAAAAAGCAAGAATTTTTGGTTCCCAATCCGACATTTTTAAAACCTCCTTTAAAGAATTGCACCCAAAGATTTATTTAAATTAAATTTTTCTTTAGGTTACAATTCCAATTATCTAGGCAGCCCCTATCATTGAAAATATTTGTTCATTATCAAAACCTTTCAGCCCAATTGCACCGGATCGACACGATGAAACACACAGACCGCATCCTTTACAAATTGCCGGATTAATCTCAGACTTACCCGCAAACCGCCCCTCTTCTATGAAGCTCGGTGCCGAGTAAGGACAAATGGAAACACAAATACCGCAGCTACTACATGCCATTGGATTAATTGATGCAATTTCACCACTGGTACAAACGGTTTTTTGTGCAAGCAGAGTGATTGCTCTTGAAGCCGCAGCTTTTCCCTGGCCAATTGACTCATCAACAGATTTTGGAAAATGAGCTAGACCACAAAGGAAAACCCCGTCCGTTGCAAATTCAGAAGGTCCTAATTTGGCATGTCGCTCAACAAAAAAGCCTTCATCATCCATTGCCACTTTAAAGAACTGTGCCAGTTGTTTATCTGAATTAGGTACAATTGCTGTTGCCAATGTGAGAAGGTCTGTATCAATCTCAATATTTCTTCCCATAATTCCGTCAAAAACCTTGACGACAACGTTCCCATCTTCAATCACAACTTCCGGTTTTTTCTCTACTGAATACCGAACGAATAAAACACCTGCTTCCCGAGCCTGTTTGTAGAGTATTTCTCTTTCACCATAAGTTCTAATATCCCGATTAATGATGATAACTGTCATATCAGGATTTTGATGTTTCAATTCAAGTGCTGACTCAATGGAATGGCTACAACATACCCTGGAACAATAAGGGCGTTCCCCTTCTCTTGACCCTACACACTGAATAAAAACAGCCGTATTAAGATCTTTTAATGAACTATCCTTATCAAGCAGCTTTTTGTCGAATTCAAGACTGGTGAGGATTCGTGGATCGTTACCATATTGGTACTCTGTAGGTTGATATTCCCTTCCACCTACCGCAATTGTTGCGACACCATGAATAATCTCTTCTTCATTTCCATCTGTTGAAATTTTTGTTTTAAAATTCCCTACAAATCCTTCCACTTCTGAAAGTGTTGTATTCAAATGGACATTGATGTTCTCTTCATTCTGAACATCTGTTACCATCTCTTCCAGGATTTCCTGGACATATTCACCTTTGGCTGTTTTATAAAGATATTTTGCTTGACCACCTAAAGTAGTCTCTTTCTCAATCAAATGTGTATTAAACCCTTGTTTGGCAAGGCTTAAAGCAGATGCCATCCCTGCAAGTCCCCCACCAATCACTAAAGCATTTTGATCCACATCCAATGAAATCTCTTTCAATGGTTCCTTTAAACCCACTTTAGCAACAGCCATCCTTACGAGATCCTTGGATTTCCAAGTGGCTAACACTGGATTATTCGCATGAACCCAGGAACATTGATTTCGGATATTAGCCATTTCAAACAGGTACTTATTCAGTCCTGCGGCGGTCAACGTATCCTGAAACATCGGTTCATGAGTTTTGGGTGAGCAGGATGCCACCACGATTCGATTAAGCTTTTCCTCTCTGATGATCTGCGAAATTGTTTCCTGTGTATCCTGTGAACAGGTATAAAGATTATCTGTTACATATTCGACATAGGGCAGTGTAGCTGCATAATCTCTGACAGATGGCACATCAACCGTTCCCGCAATGTTGATTCCACAATTACAGACAAAAACACCAATTCTAGGTGGTTCACCCAGCACATTCGTTTCCGGAACCACTTCAACTTTTTTTGTCAGTGTATTCCGAGCCGAACTTAAAACCTCACCAGCAGCTGCTGCTGCTGCACTCGCTTCAACAACAGATGAAGGAATATCCTTAGGTCCCTGAAAGGCTCCACAAACATATACACCTTCTCTGGAGGTGGAAACAGGATCTCTGTCGGTTGTTTTGACGAAGTTATTCGCATTCAACTCAATGTCCAGTTTTCCTGCCAGTTCAATCGCCCCTTTTTTAGGTTCAAGTCCGACAGAAAGAATAACCATGTCGTACTTATCTTTGGCCATTTCACCTTGTTCAGTCACATATGTCAGACTGAGATCCCCGGTATCACCAATAGGGTCAATACTATGGACTCTTGAACGAATGAAACTAACCCCTTCCTTTTTCGCTCTTTCGTAATACTTCTCAAAGTCTTTACCGAATGTCCGCATATCCATATAAAAGATGTCGCAATCCAGACCCACATTTGAGTGCTCTTTGGCGATAATTGCTTCTTTGATGGAATACATACAACATACAGATGAACAGTAAGAGTGATCACATTTGTTCATATCCCTTGAACCTATACATTGTAACCAAGCAATTTTTTTAGGCTCTTCACGATCATAGGGACGCATCAAATGACCCAGATAGGGACCCGATGCACTCAAAATACGTTCGAATTCAAGACTGGTTAGAACGTTAGGGTGTTTAATATAGCTATAGTTGTCAAACTTTGAGGGATCAAAGGCATCGGTACCCGGCGAAAGAACCACCGCTCCGATTTCAATCTCTGCTTTATTTGGCTGATCATCGTACTTGACAGCGTTCGCCAAACAAACCTTTGCGCACATTCCACAACCGATACATTTTTCTTTATCAATTGTATAAGCTAAAGGTACTGCCTGAGCATACTGAATATAGGTTGCAGATCTTTTATTTAGATTGCAATCAAACTCATTTACTGCCACAACGGGACAGACTGTTTTACACTGCCCACAGCCTGTACATTTTGATATATCAATAAACCGTGGAACACTCTCCAGTTTAGCCGTAAAATTACCGACTTCACCTTCCAGGGCAACCACTTCTGTATTAGGAATAATATTTATATTTAGATGTCGACCGACCTCTACCAATTTAGGTGAGATAATTCACATCGCACAATCATTGGTGGGAAAGGTCTTATCCAGCTGAGCCATCATTCCACCAATGGAAGACGATTGCTCAACAAGATGGACATAGAATCCAGCATCTGCCAGATCCAAAGCCGCTTGCATCCCGGTTATCCCGGCGCCAACTACCATCGCCGCACCGATTTTGCCATTGTTATTTGCTTTTGTCATAGCCGTTTCTCACTATATGTTTAACCTGATGACAAGATATTGGTTCAGTGTCTGATCATTCGCTGAACCAATCTTTTCAATAGTACTACAAATAAATCTCATTGTTTCTACATTAGCTGCTAATCTGCTAATCCAGATTGACTTATGCCGCGATAGTTGCAAATTTAGGAGTTGACCCCTCATGGCTGTCAAACTCTGCTAAACCATCGCTTTCCAGCTCATTCAAGCGCAATGAGATGGTATACACCGGTAAACCAGTTGCTGCTGACATTTCTGACACAGAAAGCGGTTTATCCTTAATTGCTTCCATGATCAGACCTTTGTGAAATTCTGATTCAATGGCTTCATCCAAAACTTCATCCAACAACTCCGGTCTTGTCATATCCTGATAAACGTTTTCCCCGTGTTTCAGTGTATATTCCATTCCGATCATCCAGCGAAGCCGTGGAGTATTTAAGGCTCTTTTTATGGCTGCCAATTGAATGGCATATTTTTCCGCATCAAAAGGCCCTAACTCATCTGCCGTTTTACTGATCTCTCGAACATACTCAGCAAACAAAGCACCCTCTGCGGCACTTACTCTACGAAGTTGAATTCGCTCTCGATTGATTCCGGCAAGATCAAAAAGTCTTGCAACTACTTCAAGACGACCCGCTACTGTTACATTACCATCCTGGTAATGGCATTCACCAAGGTGTCAGCCAGAGGCGAAAACGCCATCGTAGCCACTTATGAATGCCTCTACAACATGTAGGGGTTCAATTCGACCCGAGCACATCACTCGAATCACCCTTAATGTAGGCGGATATGCAAAACGGGATACACCTGCCAGGTCAGCCCCGGCATAAGCACACCAATTGCATAAAAACGCCAGTATTTTTGGCTCAAATGCACTTGTCATATCACTTTCTCCTGTTTACTCCATAATTAAGATGCAGCTGTTCCTGCTTTGATGGCTGCTAAGATTTGATCGTTATTAAAATGGTTCATCCTGATCGCTTGCTGTGGGCAAGCAACAGCACAGGTACCACATCCCTTACACAACGCTGAGATATTTTGTGCTCTAAACCCAAGCCCTTCAACTTCAACCGATTCAAGTGCACTGAAAGAACAAGAAGCGACACAGAGTCCACAGCCAATACACTTACTTTGGTCTACAATGGAAACAATGGGTTCAACCTCAACTGTTTTTCGGGTCAGAACATTCGTCGCTCTTGCGACTGCAGCCTGAGCTTGAGCAATTGATTCGTCGATCGGTTTTGGATAATGCACCATACCGCAGATAAAAACACCATCTGTGGCACAATCTACCGGACGTAATTTCGCATGGGCTTCCATGATAAAATTTTCCGCATTGGTTGTTAGTTTATATGCCGATGTAATCTCTTTAATCTCAGCAGGTTCAATTGCAGTTGCCAAATTAAGCAAATCTGCCTCAATCACAACATCCCGCTGAAGTATCGAATCAAAGACTTGAATTTCCAATCCGTTTTCAACTTCAGATACCACTGGTTTTTTATCTTCTGTATATCGAATAAATAAGATACCTTTTTCTCTGGCTTCTTTGTAAATGGATTCTCTTTCACCATAGGTTCGAATATCCCGATGAAGAATAAAAATATTTGCGTCCGGTTTCTGTTTCTTAATCTCTAATGCCTGAGAAATTGAAGCCGTACAACAGATCTTTGAGCAATAAGGTCTCTCTGTATTTCTGGACCCTACACATTGCATAAATACAAAGCTTTCAGCATCTTTATACTTATCCATGTTTGCGTCAAGATCATGCCACTTAGTCACCCTTGGGTTTTTTCCGTAGAGATATTCATCGGTGTCAGAAGCCACCCCACCCGTTGCAACAATTACCGCACCATGTTTAATGGTTTTTGGCATATCATTGACTTTGACATGGGTTTCAAAATTCCCAACAAACCCACTTGCTTCAACAACAGATGTATTTTTCAGTACATCAATACCTGAATGAGTTTCAACCTTTTTAACTAAATCTGAAAGAAAAGACTGAATATCTTCTCCTTTCCAGGTCTTTTTAAGCACTTTAGCTGCTCCACCTAATGAATCAGACTTCTCCACCAGTGTGGTGGGAAAACCCTGATCGGCGAAATTCAGCGCTGCAGTCATACCGGAAACACCCCCGCCAAGCACCACGACTGGATTATCCACTCCAACTGATAAATATGTCAGCGATTCTAAATGCGTTGCTCGAGCGACAGACATTCTTACCAAATCCATAGATTTTTCTGTTGCTTTTACCTTATTGTCTGAATGGACCCAGGTACATTGGTTTCGGATATTGGCCATATCAAACAGAAATGGATTCAAGCTGGCATCTTTCAAAGTCTCTTGAAACAGTGGTTCGTGAGTAAGCGGGGAACAAGCAGCAACCACCACACGATTCAGTTTTTGTTCCTTAATGGTTTCTACCATTTTTTCCTGAGTATCCTGACTGCAAGAAAAGAGGTTATGTTCAGCATAAACCACATTGGGTAGTGTCTTGGCATATTCCGTAATTTTCGGAACATCCGCAATTCCACCAATATTGATTCCACAATTACAGACAAAAACACCAATTCTTGGCTCATCCTCGGATACATCAATCTCAGTAGGAAAAACCTTGTCTTGGACAAGCGTTCCCCTAACAGGAGAAAGACTTCTTCCTGCTGAACAAGCGGCCGCACTGGCTTCCATCACTGAATAAGGAATATCTTTTGGTCCTTGTAACACACCCGCCACATAGATACCTTCTCGGGAAGTTTGAACCGGGTTCAGTCCACTGGTTTCAACAAAATTATAATCATTCAGTTTAACATCCAGCTTTTTTGCCAGATCAATTGCTGATTTTGCTGCTTCCATACCTACTGAAAGAACGACCATGTCAAATTCTTCTTTCATTATCTCGCCGGCTTCGGATACATATTCCAATAAGAGATTTCCACTTTCTGTGATCTCTTTTATGGTATGAACTTTCGTTTTAACGTATCTGACGCCTTGTTCTTTGGAACGCTCATAATACTTTTCGTAATCTTTACCAACGGTTCTGATGTCCATATTAAAAATGGCACAATCCAATTCATCCGCACTATGTTCCATTGAGATGACTGCTTCCTTAATAGCGTACATACAACATACAGAAGAGCAGTAACCATTTTCACACTTATTTTCATCCCTGGATCCAACACATTGTATCCAGGCAATTTTTTTCGGTTCCTTATTATCTGATGGACGAAGCAGATGTCCCTGAGTCGGACCCGTTGCACTTAGAAATCTTTCATATTCAATACTGGTGACCACATTTGGACTACTGTCATAAAGATAGAATTCATCCAAACTGGATGGATCAAATACATCTGTACCTCCAGCCAGAATAACAGCACCCACTTCAATATCTTTAACCTGCACCTGATCACAATGATCAATAGCCGTTGCTAAACAAGCGGTGACGCACTCTTCACAATCACAGCAATAGCTACAATTGATACATCGATAGGCTTCTTCTTTACCTGCTGCCTCATCCAGTCCCAATTCAACTTCGTCGAAATTACCCTGGCGCTTCTCAACAGGAAGTTCAGGCATTTCCGGTCTTGCTTTATAAGGTAGATTTTCAGGGACAGGACGATAATCAGGATTATCAACCCGAATCGGTTCTCTATCAGCAACCATATCCTTGCCATCGACATAACGGACAATGGATTCGGCCGCTTCCTTACCTGCAGCAACAGCACCAATTACAGTCCAGGGCCCGGTTTGCACATCACCACCGGCAAATACGCCTTCACAATTGGTTGCATATGAGATCGCATCGACATCAATGGTACCCCATTTTGAAAATTCTAACCCGGTCATATTCTCTATTGAAGATAAATCGGGCTTCTGTCCAATAGCAGGAATCAGTTGGTCAATTTCCAGATCAAATTCACTGCCTGGAATAGGAATCGGTGAACGTCTTCCTGAAGAGTCAGGCTCGCCTAATTCCATTTTAATCGTACGCAGTCCTATAACTTTACCATCTTCAACAATAATTTCCTGGGGAGCTGCCAGATAATTGATCTTGATTCCTTCATCTTCAGCCGCTATAATTTCATCTTCAAAAGCGGGCATCTCTTTACGAGTTCGACGATAAATAATCGAAACTTCTTCCGCGCCTAAACGAATAGCAGATCGGGCAACATCAATGGCAACATTACCACCACCAATAATCGCCACATTTTTACCCACTTCCGCTTTTCCGGAAAGATTTAGTTCTCTGAGGAAATCTACACCTTGACGCACACCACTGACATTCTCACCCGGTATTCCAAGTTCGATTCCCTTATGCGCACCAATGGCCAGGTAAACGGCTTTGTATCCTTGGCCGAGTAAATCATCGACACTCAAGTCATCACCCAGTGGTGAATTGGTTTTTATCTCTACGCCCAGATTTGTGACCAGTTCAATCTCATTATCAATAATCTCGCGAGGTAATCGATGAGCGGGTATCCCCACTCTCATCATTCCACCCGCTTCCGGTAGTGCTTCATAGATCGTTGATTTAATACCTTGTTTTGCCAACTGAAATGCTGCTGAAAGCCCAGCAGGACCTGATCCGATAATGGCAATTTTCTCTTCTCTGGTAGGCAAACAATCAATTTTCACCTGTCTTGGGTCAAATTGATCTGCAGCCAATCTTTTAAGATCACAAATCGCGACAGGCTCATCAGCTTCACATCGTCGACAGGCATCTTCACAACCATGTGGGCAGACTCTTCCGAGAATTCCGGGTAGTGGTAGATCTTCCATAATGATTTCCAATGCGCGCTCATACTTGCCCATTTTAACCATTTGGACGTAACCCTGTACGTTTATTCCTGCAGGACAGGCTAAACGACATGGTGCCGTATCTGATTTTTGAATATTGTAGGTGCCTGGAATAGTTTGGGTGTACTTCTTAAAGATCGCTTTTCGGGTTATTAAGCCTTCTTCATATTCATTATCCAGCTCAACAGGACAAACCTCAGTGCAATCTCCACAACTTGTACATTTTGATGGATCAACATAACGGGGTAATTGCCGAACTTTTGCGGTAAAATGACCTGGATCACCATCAAGATTCAACAACTGGGTATTCGTTAAAAGTTCAATATTTAAATGCCGGCCGACCTCAACCAGTTTAGGTGAAATAATTCACATGGTGCAGTCGTTTGTGGGAAACGTCTTATCGAGCTGTGACATAACGCCGCCAATACCTGATGTCTCTTCGACAAGGTACACATAATACCCCGAATTTGCTAAATCCAATGCAGATTGCATCCCTGCAATTCCACCTCCGACAACCATCACCGATCCAATTAAATCGTTTGACATTGTTTTTTCTCCCTTAGAGATTATTATTTGTTTTAAATAATAAAAAACCTTTTTGCTATATTCAATCTGAATAGAAAACTGAAAAACATTATTCAAATAGAAAAAAGATTTCTGAGATGAGTTTGGATTAAGTGGATTAATTCAAACTCATCTCAATTTTCAATATTACTTATGTCACCCATTTCAAAATATGATGACTTTCTTCTAAAATATAAAATAAGCGTTGTATTTATTCGTAAAAATATCTCTTGAAAAAAACTGCTTTTAAAATAAACCAACTGTTTTCACTACACCATTAATGCTCTATAGACCTGCAATTTATAATCTGTAGTTTCCGTTTCCACCTACAGAAATCTTCAGCACTGGCGACAACTGACCCAGCGTTCTTATTTTGATACGCCACAAAACTGTCCGCTTGAATTGATGATAAAAGGTGGATTTACAGGCAACATCTATTTTTTTGGTGTCCCAGGTTTATTGTAATTTTGTCTCAGGTTGATTATAGAACTTTTTATCCCAGAAAGGTTTTTTCTATCGTGTTTTTCAGTGATTTACATCAACAGACAGCTGACATAATAGGGATCTACAAGTTGCTGGAGATGTTCATTCAACTGATTTTTTAATTAAATCGACCCATTTTACGATTTCCATTAAGTTCGATATCTACGAACAGGTTTTTTGATGACTGAAGGAAAGATTTTGATCACATTCGGAGATTTAGTAAAAGCAGGGAAGGGAAATCCAATTTTATGGATCTGATTTTGACTTGTATCAAAGGAAAGTACATTATTTACAGATATTCAATTCATCTGAGTGAATAGGAATGATTTAAACAGAAAACAAAGGTAACCGAAATATTTTTCGGTTACCTTGATAGTTAAAAACAAGTTATCAATGTGAACAACCACCTCCGCCATGGGAATGTCCTTGACACGTATGCTGCGTGGTAAAATCGGCCAAACGTCCTATTTTTAACAACTCAATGTTATCCTTTACAGAAATCGCCGAGGCTTGGCATACCCTTATTCCAGCCTGATTCAGTTTCATTAGGGCTCCACTACCGACACCACCAACGACAACAACATCCAGATCAGCTCCATCAAATGCTTTCAAAGGATTGCAGGCACCATGCTCATGGTGGTCATTTTTGTTTTCGATGACTTCAGCTTCTTTTTTGATAGTGTCATATACATAAAAAAACGGTGCTGAACCAAAATGTCCACAAATTTCACTCGTTTCACCTTGATCCGATTCTATCGGGATACCTACTCGCATTTAAAACTCCAGCTTGTCAGGTGTTAACAGTCTTAAAAGCGCTTCCTATCAATTTAAGACCCCATCAGGATACCGTTAAAGTATCCTGACATGATACAGAAAAGGGTATATTTCGTTAAAAACCCACGGTTCAAAAAATCGATTATTTAAGCATCTCATTAATCGATGCAGCGGCTCTTCGACCTTCACCCATCGCCAAAATAACGGTTGCTGCACCCAGCACAATATCACCACCAGCGAAAACGCCTTTCATTGATGTTTCCTGCCCCTCATCAACAATGATATTTCCCCATTTGTTTACATTAAGTTGTTCCGTTGTCTGAGGAATCAGGGGATTACTTCCATTCCCGATGGCAACGATGACCGTATCCACGTCTAATAGAAATTCACTTCCTTTGATTTCAACAGGTCTGCGACGTCCGGAATCATCAGGTTCTCCCAGTTCATAACGTAGACATTCCATTGCTTTCACTTTACCATTTTCACCAATGATACTTTTAGCGTTTTGTAGGAAATAAAACTCGATTCCCTCTTCCTTCGCATGTGCAATTTCCTCATTTCGCGCAGGCATTTCGACTTCTGTTCGACGATATACAACATACACTTCATCAGCACCAAGTCTTTTGGACATTCTGGCAGAATCCATGGCAACATTACCACCACCTAAGACGGCAACCTTTTTGGATTTATAAATCGGCGTATGGGCTTTTTCTCTATTATAGGCACCCATCAAGTTTGCTCGAGTCAGATACTCATTAGCAGAAAAAACACCAATCAAATCCTCACCTTCAATTCCCATGAAGATGGGAAGGCCTGCGCCAGAACCCACAAAAACAGCATCAAACCCATCCTTTTTCATCAGGTCCACCAGTTTTCTTGTTTTTCCAACCACATAATTGGTTTGAAATTCAACTCCCATATCTTCTAAAATTTGCACCTGTTGATCAATAACAGTATTCGGAAGACGGAATTCAGGAATTCCATATCGCATCACACCACCTAATTTATGAAACGCTTCAAATATAGTTACGCTATGTCCTTCTCTGCGAACATCAGCGGCAACGACTAGTCCAGCTGGACCCGCACCCACAATAGCCACTTTCTTGCCTGTTTCTGGTTTCACTTCCGGGGCCTTTACGTTGCCGGTTGCCTGTTCCCAATCAGCGACATATCTTTCCAGACGTCCAATTGAAACCCCTTTGTTAACATCTTTCAATGATTTACTAACTGTGCAAGGTTGTTGACATTGTACTTCCTGCGGACAAACCCGACCACAAATCGCTGGTAATAAACTTGATTCTTTGATCACATCCGCTGCATTCTGCATTTCACCATCGGCAATATATTTAATAAATTTTGGAATATCAATTTTCACCGGGCACGCTTCAATACAGGGCCTTTTTTTACACTGAGTACAACGAATAGCTTCTAACTTAGCCTGTTCCTCAGAATATCCCAATGCAACCTCATCCAAATTCGTAATACGAACACCTGGGTCCTGTGATGGCATATCCTGAACGGGAATACCAATTCTTTGCTTGGCTTTCAGTGTATCTTTCTCGGGTAAATATTTAACTAATAATTCTTTTGCGGCCGCTTGTAACTCTGCTGGTGTTTGATGACTCATCTATTTTTCCTCCTTGAATTTTATGATTTATTTATGATTTTTGCATTTATGAAAGGCTTCACCTTCTTGGTCCTTATAGGCGCCTAATCGTGCCATCATATTATCAAAATCCACCAAATGTCCGTCAAATTCGGGTCCGTCAACACAGACAAATTTAACTTCGTCCCCAATATTAACCCGGCAGCCACCGCACATACCGGTTCCGTCTACCATAATGGTATTTAAAGATACCTGAGTGGGAACTTTGTACGGACGCGTTGTTTCAGCACAGAATTTCATCATAATCGGAGGTCCGATCGCAATCGCCAAATCGGGTTTGGGATCTTTTTCACAATACTCTTTAAGCGGCACTGTTACCAATGCTTTTCTTCCATATGACCCATCATCGGTGCAAATAATCAACTCATCTGCGATGGCAGCCATCTCTTCTTCCATAACAATCAAATCTTTGGTTCGAGCACCCATGATAATTATAACATGATTCCCAGCTTTCTTCATCCCCTGAGCAATGGGATGCATCGGAGCAACTCCAATACCACCACCCACACAAATAACGGTACCAAAATTTTCTATGTGTGTTGGTTTTCCCAAAGGTCCCACCAGATTATTGATGACATCCCCTACATTTAGTTTTGAGATTTGCATCGTTGTCTTACCCACAACCTGGAAGATAATTGTAATTGAACCTTCTTCTGTACTTGCATCAGCAATAGTCAGCGGAATTCGTTCACCAAAATCGTTGTCAAGCTGTAAAATTATGAACTGTCCTGGCAATCTCTCTTCTGCGATAAGAGGTGCCTCAACTCTCATCATAAAAACATCTTCAGATAGCTGTTTTTTGAATAAAATGTTGTTCATGTATGCTTTTCCTATTTTATTTGCTGTGAAAAAAAAGCTGCTTAATTGGACCATCAGCTCTTTTTTGATTAATGAGTCCCATCACAGGAGAAAATACACCTCAGTGTTAAATCTGGACAAAAAAGTTTATCATTTTTGTCATCATTATATTTATTCAGCTTTAGTATTTCAGTGACATAAATCATATTTTTTTTTAGCAACTAACTTACTCAATTGTTATAACTTTTTTTTTATGCTCATTTTTAGTCCAGTCCGTTCAAGTAATCGGGGATTTTATGAAGAAATGAACTGTGGCATGATTTGAGGATTGACCAAGGTTTTATTATAGTAATTTTTCCTATAATAACAGATAACTAAAGCGATGTATCCTCTTGCTTTTATCATTCAGTACACGCTAAAAATTACATTTGAGATAGTAACCAGCTGTATAGCAGTCTTTGGAGAGAATATATACAACCTGGGCTACAAAAAATAATTATTTATCCAGCCCCACAGCAGTATCACTTTCATCAAGACTTTTTTTATCACTGCTTTTTGACATAAACTGAACTGATCCACCTTCCATCCTGATTGCTTTCCCTAAAACTAATGCCTCAGCAATTTTTTTATGACCGGACGTCAGAATTCGACCGACAGTTTGTCTAGATACATTCATTTTTTTAGCCACTTGATCTTGATACATACCCTCAAGATCTGCCAACCGAATGGCTTCAATCTCATCTAATGTTAGCGAAACTTCTTCAAGAACTCTCATTCTGATACCAGCAGGTTTAAACCACCGGACATCAGGGATATTTTCAATGCATCTGCATGATTTTGGTCGCGTCATTTCCTGGACTATTTTGAAGGCTCTAACAAATCAATGGGATATACCCAAAACTTGCCAACCTGATTTTAACACATCTACCAACATGGATTTAGGAGATACAACTTATCGATTTCCACAACAACTTCCAGGTCCGGCACATCCCATTTGGTCGGGCGATCCACCGCAACAAGCAGGTACTTGAGGAGATGCCATAGACGCTTTTGAGACGCCTGACAGCGATGATGGAACAGAGAGTTGCTTTTTTAAATTTTGGCTGCCACAAAATTGGCATTCATCTTCTTCATTTGATCCAATGGAAAGTATTTCGCTGTTTTTGCCACAATCCTGACATTGAAACTCAAATATTGGCATTGTATCTCCTGTATATCAAAATTTGTTGTACTCAATAGGTTCAGCCTATAAATCTGGAACAATATTTTTTATACTCAACTCATCCACAAGATTCAAAATAGATGAATCATGCATATAGCTGGAAACAGTATTTAATAATTATTTTTGAGCATAGTTTCATATTGTGTCAACGCCATTATCTGGTAAAAAAGGAATTCATCCAATTTTTTAGATACTTAAAGCCTGAAAGAAAAGCCCCTGTTTTCAATTATAATCTATTTTTAAAAATAACATTCAGTATAAAAGTTAAGAAGCTTTCAGTTATCAGCCTTCAGTTATCGGCTTTCAGTAAAAAGCGAACATGTTTTCAATCATTTAAAATTGACCACTGATTACTGACTTTTTCACTATGGATATAAATCAGCCAAATGAATAATAATTGCGTTTTACATGGTTTTCGTTCAGGCAGTACTAAAGAAATTTTTTTAAAAAAGAGGGGTATATACGGGAGCGACTTGATCAGAGTTGGAGAAATTATTATCTTATAAACCAATTTGTACTATTGAGAGCAACAACTAAAGCTATCGGCCTACCTTAAGATTTGATTGAGGAAATTTCAAAAACACAATCCACCCTTTGAGCAACATATTTTGACCAGAGCCAGGTGATACCACCAGCAACAGTGAGTCCGATTAATCCGGCAATCATCATCAATAGTTCAAATGAGAAAAATGAGACCTTATACCCGGATAGATAAATTGAAAAAATTCCCAGAATCAACCCAAGCAGAGGAAGCCCGAATTGCATGAGTGAAAGCTTCAGCATGAGATTTCCAATCTCTGAGATTTCGACGGTCTGTCCGATTTCAGCATTGATCGGATTCAGTACCAACATTTCTTTGGTTCCTTTTGAGCTCGGGCGGCACAATATTCGGGTAGAACAGTGCTCACAAACCTCATTTTCCATGAGTTGAATCAAAGCTCGATCTCCATTCGTCTTTATTACAACACCTGCTTCAACTGCTATATCACTCATATTCAGAATCAACGCTAAACTGTTTTGTTATTAGCTGAACTATTCAAAAGTCCAATGGCACCGGTAAGACATTTTTTTGTTGGAACTTCGTCAACGGTTCCATAAATATCATAATTGATGACAGCCAGATTATTCTCCATCATAATTTGACCTTCTTCAACTCCCTTCAAACAGGCCTTACAAGCAGTACAAGCTTTTATACAAACCGTTCTTGAATACTTGGCATCATCTTTATTCTTACAAAATATAAAAAGGTTACGACTTTTGGGGTGTATTTCCAATACTTTACGCGGACATTCCTCGGCACAAATTCCGCAACCGGTACAGGTTTCCTCGTTAATCTTGGGTAACCCATTATCATCGATCTGAATCGAGTCAAAAGGACAGGCCACAACACAATCGCCAAATCCCAGACAACCATACTGGCAAAGCTTGTCAGCTCCAAAAGTCAAATGGGCTGCGATGCAGGTTTTTATTCCCAGATATTCCCCTTTTTTCGCTGTCTCAATATTTCC
>Ga0307989_1000395_pt1 | contig 28732 bp, 26 predicted proteins | sample EllFjometagen185_FD_203164 | JGI IMG/M metagenome (GOLD analysis project Ga0307989, IMG submission 203164) | Marine microbial communities from Ellis Fjord, Antarctic Ocean - #185 | ecosystem: Environmental > Aquatic > Marine > Unclassified | place: Southern Ocean | collected 2014-10-08 | reverse complement strand
CGGTTTTCTTATTAAGACTTTTTTTAAGATACATGCCAACACCTCCATAAAATATATTCACTAGTAATTATATCACATATCGTTACATTACACAACCGTTAATGGCGAATATTTGACAAAAAAATATACTCAATAGTATTACTATTACTTACTTTCAGACGTTAACCATTTTAAATGTGCTTCCGAAGAAACGAAATTTATTAATATTCATCATTTCACCCCGAATGTACTTCTATTATTTCAAAAAGGTAATAAAATGAATAGAAGGGAGTGCTTAGATTTGGTATAATTATATTATTCATAGGATTCTGATACTTAAATCAGATTTCCTTTTGCGATTGGAGATAACATGATTGATGTGCTCTGGCTTGTTTTTGCATTCCTTTACGGCATGATACTTGGGAGTTTTACTAACGTATGCATCTACAGAATACCTGAAAAAGTATCACTTTGGGCGCCGCCATCAACTTGCCCAGGGTGTGGTAATCTGATTAAATGGTATGATAATATTCCGGTTTTCAGCTTCATTATCCTAGGAGCTAAATGTCGTAACTGTAAAACAAAAATTGCGATGCAGTACCCCGCGATAGAAATGCTTACGGGATTTTTAGTAGCACTTCTATATATTAAAACAGGGCTGTCTTACGATATGATTTTTCTTCCTGCAATAGTTGTTGTTCTTATTACAATTGCAGCTATTGATTACAAAACTATGATTATTCCAAATGGTACAGTAATTGCATTAATTATAATCGGAGGCCTCTATACAATAGCACGTTTGGTTTTTCCACAGGAGTTTGTTATTCAGATAACATGGCTTGAATCATTGATTGGATTTTTTGCTGCAAGTGTGCCCCTCTTTCTTGTTGCAGTTATTTCAAAAGGCGGAATGGGTGGAGGCGATATAAAACTTATGGCTGCAGCCGGTATATTTTTAGGATGGAAAGGTGTACTGGTAGCTATGACTTTTGGTAGTCTTATTGGTGCAATAGTCAGTCTTACCTTAATTGCAATGAAAATAAAAAAACGCAAAGATCTTATTCCCTTTGGACCTTTTCTGTGTCTTGGCATACTAGTCGCAGCAATAGTTGGGCCGGATTTAATACAATGGTACACAGGTCTTTTCACATTTATTCCATAAAACATCCTTTTTTATAAAAACCCCTAAGGGGTTTTTATAAATTTAAGGTTATGTTGAGATTTATGGGTGGATGTATTATAGTTATGAAACAGGAGCATGAGTGTGAAAGATATTCGCTACTCGCAGGCAGCGAAAAAGTTCAGAAAATACTTTATTTCAAGTGCTGTCGGACTTTCATTTATAAACAGTATATATGGGGTCGGCGGTATTTTTATGACCAGCTATCTGATCTATCTGGGGGTTACAGCCCCTCAGATTGGTTTTTTGGCAGCGCTTCCTAATCTGACAAACATAATCCAGGTATTTTCAATTCTTGCATATCGAAAATATAAAAGCCGTAAAAAGGTACTGATGGCATTAAGAGCTGCTCAGTATTTTTTCATGTATCTTGTTATATTAATTCCACGGATGGTTACCGGGCAATATCAATTTGCAGTTGTAGCTGCTTGTTTCTTCTTTGGACATGTATTTCGAGCTATTGCAGGAAGCGGAGCCATTGATTGGAACAATATGTTTGTTCCTCCTGAAATTAAAGGACGTCATTTTTCAAAAAGAAATTTAATTGGTAATGCATCATATGTAGTGATTTCTTTGATACTTGGACAAGTATTAGATGCATATGATAAGAACTACATGGCATATCTGATTATTATGTTGGTAACAATTATTTTTGTTGCACTTGAGCTTTACAGCTACAGTCGAATTGATGATCGTTGTGAAGATTTGGAAACTGCTCAACCAATTAAAATAAAAGAAATGCTAAGCCGACCCTTTAAAAACAAGGTCTATATGGCATTTATATATTTTTCTCTTTCCTGGATGTTTGCCAGAAGTCTTGCAATGCCATACTACACTTTCTATAGTAAAGCCGTTCTACTTCTTGAATACACATATATTGCTGCAATGGGAAGTATAATAGCTGTTTTGAAAATACTCGTAGCTGGTGTATGGGGAGGCAGAGGAGATAAAAACGGGTGGAGAAAAATACTGGCTTTTTCCGGATATGCATTCGCAGGAGCTAATATGCTATGGGCATTTTTGAATACAGAGTCACTGTTCCTTTATCCGGTTGTTATAATACTGACAGGAATATTTATGATTGGGGCTAATATAACAGTGTTTAACCTGAACTTTGAATTAAGCCCAAACGAAGATAGGCTTCTGTATTTTGGTTTCAGGGCAGCTATGATTGGGATATTTTCTTTTATAGCACCAAATTTATCAGGATTTATTGTAAAATTTGTTACACCGATAGATATTAGGATTATAGGGTTTCCAATAAACGGATATCAAATAGTATTTTTTGTTTCAGCATTGCTTCAGTTTGTCGCCATTAGACAATTTGTTGTATACTTAAAACATAAAGAATTGAGAGAGAGACATTCATGATAAAAAACAATATTGAGAAGACCAATGAAAGATTGAAAAAATTTGCAGATGCTAAAAAAGGCACGCTGATACAGGTTAAATCCATCAAAGAATTTTCAGTAAAAAGAAAACGGCTGGATTCATGGGGATTGCCTGATAATATGGAAGAGTATCTTGATTACAGGCTTGCTCTTTTTCTAGAGTATTGGGAAAACCGGAAAAGTCTTGATGACGATATTATCCCGGCAATCAATCCATGGTATGGAATTGCAGAACATACAGCTTTTATTGGTGGAACAGCTGAATTCGGTGATGAAACCAGTTGGCATCATTCTTTTATAAACGACTGGGCAGAAGACAGACACAAGGCAACAATTGATGATAATAACGCCTGGCTTAGGCTGGTGGTTGAGGGAATAGAATATCTCTCTGATAAGTGTGACGGCAGTTATGCTGTGAAACTAAGAGGTGGCGAAGGAGCTATGGATATAGCGAATATAGCCAGAGGAAATGAAATGTTCTATGACTTTTTTGAACACCCTGAGGAACTTCATGAATTCCTTGATTTTTGCGCAAAAGCAGCCCGTCATACCCTTACTAAACAAGCGGAAGCGGCAGGCAGTTACATGGGTGGGATTATAACAGGATTTGACATATGGCTACCAGGACATTCAACAGGGCATTTGTCTGAAGATGCTTCTGTTATGATATCACCGGACCAGTTTAGGGAATTTGCACTTCCTCACACTAATGCAATAACAGCTGGTTTTGATCATGTTTTCATGCACACTCATTCGGCAGGCAGTCAAAATATACCCGAAATTGCTAAAATTGACAATCTGGATTATCTTGAAATTTCCAACGATCCTAATGCCCCGAAATCTATAGAGATTTATAAGGAATTAGCTGATCCACTTGAAGATATGACCATTGTAGTAAGCACAACAATTGATGAAATAAAAGACAATATTGAATTTCTTGCAGATAAAAAGACTATCCTTTGGTATGATGCAGAAACTATGAAAGATGCAGAAGAAGCGGTTTCACTTGTTAGGAGTTTTACATAAAATTTAGAAAGCGCTTGTCAGGAGGGCAATGAAAAACAATCGCCTGATAAAACTAAAAAGCATAAAAGCCAGAATGCTAATAACTGTCATCGTGGGAGTAGCATTGCTTTTTGTTGTGCTCTTAGCTAATAATACATATTCTGACCGTCTTATCAGAGAACGCCTCGATACTACCATGGATAATATGTCTGATCTAGCTGGTGAATATATGGAACTAAGAATCAGAAAGAGTGATAAAATTGCAATTGATATAGCAGGAAATGAAGAAGCAGCAATATTATCAAGTATATATCTGGCAGAATCTGATACTTTTCAGACACTTAGCAATATTAAAGAAGCTGTTTTGGAGCAGATAAGTTATCATGCAGCAGCAAATGAAGAAATTGATAGTATAAATCTTTACTATAAAAGCAGAAGGAGTTTCATTAATTCAAACGGGACAATAAGTAAGACTGATAACCCCGAGGTTTTGGCCTGGGTAAATGAGAATACAACATGGGATGCCGAAGTCATATGGAAAGACTATAATTCTGAGATTGCTGGGAAAAGCTTTCTATCTATCATGTACAGACTCGAATATTTTAGCCAAGATATCCGAACACCGGTTTTTCTCGGAATTAACTTTGATAAAAATGCACTTTTTGACTTCCTTGATAAAATTAAACTAACACAGAATTCAATGACAGCTCTTGTGAATTTTAGTGATAATGTATACATAATTGATTCTGATCTAGTGACGAAAATAGATTTAAAAAGTAGCTTAAAAAATAATATTATGCAACTTGAAAAAGGTAATAATGTTACCGTTGACATTCAGGGACTTGGGAAAAGTGTTTTAAAATATACTCCGCTTGCTTCAGGCACCAGCGGTATTGTTCATATAATTCCCGAGGTTGATATGCAGCCGTATAAAAAGAATTTAAAACCATTAGTAATTGCTTCGGCTGCGGTAGTTTCGCTGTTATTTATGCTTATATTGATGGTTATGATAAATCATTATATAGATTTACCTATAAAAAAATTAATTAAGCATATGAAAAAGCTTGAAGTAGGGCGATTCTCAGATAAAATTGAAGAAGAGCGTGATGATGAGTTTGGTAAGGCTTACCAAGCGTACAATAATATGACTGTCGAAATTGAGAAATTGATTCAGGAGCTTTATCAGGAAAAATTGGTTAAGAGAGAAATGGAATTAAAAATACTTCAGGAAAAAATTAATCCTCATTTCCTTTACAATACTCTGGATACGATTAATTGGATAGCTATGGAACATCAGGTTGATGATATTTCAAAAATGGTTATTGCCTTGTCAACTATGTATCGAAAAACATTCAACCGGGGAAGGGATTTAATATCTATTGAGGATGTTATGTCCAGCATATCCTGCTACTTGGAAATTCAGCAAATTAGATATGGCGAATCTTTTGTTTATGAGATTGACTGTGATGAGGACTCCAAGAATCTTGAAATTCTTAATTTGATAATTCAAACGTTGGTAGAAAATTCAATTATTCACGGAATGGAAGGCATGAAAGAGAATGGTAAGATTATAATAAAAACCCGTAAAGAAGGTGACTTCCTGAATATTGAAGTTGCTGACAATGGTATGGGTATGGATATAGAAAAATTGAATCTTATAAGAGCAAGTATAGGTTCACTGGGGATGGAGAGTGAATCAGGACTCAGGAATGTACAAAAGAGAATTAAGTTGTATTATGGAAATGAGTATGGAATAAAAATTGATAGTATGAAAGGGTCCGGTACATCCATCAGGGTTACAATACCGGCGATTAAAGAAAACGATGATTGATATTTTAATAGTAGATGACGAAAAGAAAATACGAGAAGGAATTAGTAATAACATTGATTGGGGCGCATACGATATAAATGTCTGCGGTACAGCTTCAAGCGGACTGGAAGCGTTGGATTTGATAGACTTGTTTATGCCTGGAATAGTAATAACTGATATCAGCATGGGAGACATGGATGGATTGGAATTGCTGGAAGTAATCAATCAGACATATCCAACAGTAAAAGTTATATTAATAAGCGGATATAAGGAGTTTGAATATGCTCGAAAGGCAGTTGCCCTGAATGCATTTTCATATATTACCAAGCCTATCAACTCAAAACTACTACTTAATAAGGTAATTGAAGCAAAAAATGAGATAGAAAAAAGAATATCTGAGGTTAAAATTAATGATGTAATAAGAAAAAAACTACGGGAAAATATTTTGGTTGTTCGAGATTCGTTTTTCACGATATTGATGGAAGGTAAACTTAGAAATAGGCTTGAAATCGAAAGTCGAGGTGACTTCCTGGAAATCAACCTTGGTTATAAACAGTTTCTTATAAGTATATTGGCTTTTGAAGCGGGCGGCGCTGTTAAAAATAAGAATTTTTATGACATAAGTTTCTATAAAGCTGCAATTATGAGCAAAACTGAGGAGAAAATAAATGAAATGTATAGTTGTTATGTTTTCAACCTTGGTGAGAGGATAGGAGTTATGATATGCTCTGATTTAATTGAGAAGTCATTACTTATGGACAGACTTGAGCAGATAAAAAACTGGGTTAATAATAATATGGGGCTTTCTCTAAGTGTCGGCGTTGGAAATGTAAGCGGGAGCGTTGACAAGATATCCCTGTCATATAGGTCTGCACTTGATGCAATGCAGTATAGTGTTGTTCTTGGTAAAAATGTAGTAATTGATTCTGATAAAATCGCTGAAACAACCAAAGAAAAAATTGCGATGGATGATTTCGAATCCATTATGAGTAATAATGAAGATACTCTTATTGCTGCAATAAAGAACAGCGACAAGCATAGTGTCAGAACCGGACTTGAAGAAATTTTTACCAACGTACATCAAATTGTTCGAAATGACATTAGGCAGAAAGAGAGAGTTGTATTTCTTCTAGCTTTTTATCTTACAAAGATATTGTTTGCAACGGAGATACAGGGACATCAATATTATGGGAATGAAAGCGATCTTTTTGTAGTTATGAATTCTATGACCGGAATGGAAGATATACGCAGTTTCATGATGGAATTTTTTGTTGAGGCAATAAAAGAGTTTGAAAAAACAAAACAGAGCAGAAACAGTTATCTAGTTGGCCAGGCAATAAAATTTATTGATGTATATCAGGACAGCAGTGTAACGTTGGTTTCTGTAGCTGAACGTCTTCAGATACACCCTAGCTATCTAAGCAGAATATTCAAACATGAGACAGGGGAATCTTTCAGTGAGCATCTTATTAATAATAAGCTAAGCTCAGCCAAACAATTACTTAAGACCACAAATAAAAAAGTTTATGAAATTGCTAATTCAGTAGGATATAAAGATGTTGCGCATTTCACAAAACTGTTTAAGAAATCTTTTGGGGTATCACCGACAGAATACCGAAACCTCGTCTGACGAGTTAATTTTCCATCATCGGCAGACATATAAGACACTCAAACACCGGATATGATTTAACATCATCCGGTGTTTTTCGTAAAGATATGCCTGCCTTGCTTCATTAGGTGCGACATTTTATCTCGCTTGTTTATAACGTTAAACGACGCTCGCTAAAAGTCTTCCTAGCCTCGCCTGACGAAAAATTTCCGTCGTCAGACTAGAACCTAACAAAACAATTTATTACTTCATGCTGGAAGTTACTAAGCGCTAAACCCTCACCATTAATACTTTGAATAAAAACATAACGGGTAACTCTGGTCAAGTCTCCCAACCAGAACTTCTGAATTTAAATGGAAAATGATCTAGTGCTGACCTGACAGAAGTAATTTCCATTCAGACAAGGCTTTTAAAGTTTTATATGAGTGAAGTGTATGTGTAATACATGAGTGAGTATAAAACTGAAGAAAACGCAGATAAGACAGAAACTTATATAAAAGAAAAACCGCCGGTTAATATACATTAAAACTGGCGGTTTGTTTTTTTTTGAGTATCTGTCGGTGAATGGAAATTAGTCTGTCAGGGAGCCGATTGTGCGATACATTGCTATTATATTTTCAACAGGAGTTCCGGCCTGAATAGAATGGGTTGGAGCGATTATCATTCCACCATGTGCAAATAATTTTTTCCTAAGTTCAACTTCACTGATAACTTCATCAACAGTGCCCCAGGGAAGGGTATGCTGTACACTAAGACTTCCGCAGAAAGCTATTTCCCCATAATACTCATCATGTAGTTCTGTTATGTCCATTCCGGCTGCATCAACCTGGACTACTTCAAGTATATCAAGTCTCATCTCAATGAAAGTAGGAATGAGTTTTCTGCAACTTCCGCAGCAATGCATCATTGCAACAGCACCGTATTTATGGGCAAGGTCAATAAAAGCCTGATGTTTTTCCTTGAAAAGTTTGTTATATGAATCCGGACTTATAAGCAAGCCATTTTGATTACCTAAATCTTCTCCCATGCCTACTATATCGATTAAGCCATCTGCTGCTTTAAGAGTTCGCTCTGTTTTCTCTAATAGGAAATTAAAACGTTTCTCAATTAGTCCAAGATAAACAGGATCTTCCAAAGCAATATCAAACATGACTTTTTGAACACCTCTGTAACGTGCAATACCATTTATAAAATCAGGGGTTCCTGCACCTTCAATTTCAATAGCATAACCGGATAATTTTTCGCATTTTTCCTTAACTTTCGAATAGTCATACCAATCAGCTGAAGGAAATCTGTGCGTTGCCAGCTCAGCAGGGTCATCCATATTTTCATATGGAAGATATGATGGTTCATCATAAGTGCCATGACCAAAAGAAACTTTTGAGTATATTTCTCCGTTTAGACCTTCTCTGCTGCCATCTTCAAAAGTTTTCAATTTAGGGCCAATATAGTCTGGCGATGCATGCCGCAAATCAGTTCCAAGTTTAGTATAAATGTCAGCCCTTTTGCTAACCCCTAGAGTCTCCATCATTTTCTTATTTATCTCAGGAGTACCGTAGTAATGAGTTGGCATTCTGTCAAAGGGTTTGTAATTTATAGCTGCATAAAATCTTTCTCTGGAATTCATATTTTATCCTCCATTAAGATATCTTTAAAAATTTCTGTAATATCAAAAGTCATATCATTATTATACAATCCTGCTTCAAGCAAAGTTTCCGTAAGTCCTTCAAGAATTGAAACACCTGCCCAGCCATTAAATGTAAACCAGATGCTTGAAGGTTCACCGGTATCAGTATATTTCTCTATAGTCAGACCGTCTGACGGGCAGTATCGCTCAGTTATTACACCAAGTTGTCCATAGCCTGTAGTTGCCGGGTACATATCAGCCGTTGCAAGCCCCCAGCAAAGTCCGTCAGCTGCTCTGTTAAGATGATATTTATCGCCTGTGTTCTTATATACATATATAAGCTCAGAAGTAATATTTACTCCCATAGGATGAATGTGAGGGTTTGAAACACTTGTTACTGATCCTCCGCAGGAATTCCAGTTTGAATCCTTCAATGGTCTGAATTCAGGACGTGCCTTAAAAGAATATCGCCATAAATACTCATATTCCGCACTGTGTACAGCCATTTGTAAGTATTTAGTATCGTTAGTAGTGCTATGAAGTATTACTGCGGTTCTTATAAACGCAAGGTTTCCTTCCTGATCTATAGATTTCCATGTATCCATGGGAGAGCCCCAGCAATCAAGGTTTTTCACATACTCATAATAATATTCTGCGCCTTTTTTTGCGCCGGTTAAATAAGTATCTTTACCTGTTAATTTGTATGCAAGTGCACATGCAGCCCCAAACCAACAACCGGCAAATCCATCCGAATCTAAAACTTCCGGTTTCTCAAGTGAAAATGTATATCCAAAACAGCCATCATCACGTTGCATTGATATTACTGCGTCAAGTGCAGTTAGTGCAGATTCCAGCCATTTTGTCTTTTCTTCACCGGTAGTCTTTTTTAAAAGTTCATAAGTTTTTAAAAGATAATATGTTCCGTTTCCATTAGTATAAGCACAATGACAGTCTTTTACCATGTAACCGGCCCACCATCCATTTACATCACTGCCATTCCATGTACGTATTAAGTCATAAAATAATCCTGTGGCAGGATTGATTCTATCTGACATTTCATCAAACAGGCCCAGAATCTTTTCAGTAAACTCATTTTTTTGACCAGTCAGATGCTGTGCGGAAAGAAGCGGATATGCAAGAACACCGATACCGGTCCAGCCTGTAGCAATTAGAGGACGCCATGGTTTTAATTCAGGAGAATCCGGTAGCGAGCATTCTTCATTGGTAAAAGCCTTTAATTCTTCTGACCAATTAATATTTTCATAAGAATCCAAAAAACCTTCTAGATATGTCTTAGCGTTATGCAACGGTGAGGGACATTTGCGACTTTCGTAATACAGTTTTCGAATAATTTCAGAAGAAGCAAGTCTACCTTTTCCTTTAACAGCAATAATTCTGCCGGTAGCTTGTGCGTTTTGAGCATAGTGAGCAGTTTGAACTGTCATCATTTCCTTAAAGGTAAATGTGTACGGAAAGTTTTTGTAACCAAGTGAAACACCGGCTGTGTCAGGAAGACTGGAAAATACTCCGTTTCTGATAAATGTATTTTTATCAGAAGAGTTATCAGAATAAGGATTAATGGATATTCCAATGGCTCCATTTTTGCAGGTTATTATTGATACAGGATGCGATGCCCGGTCTGCTCTGAATTCCCATTCAGGGGATGTAGAATTTGATTCTGGATAATCGAATGTAAGATTAGGGAAAAAGCCAGGTTTTGCATTTGTAAGATTATTATCGCCATGTATATTACATGGAATTAAATGATATAACTCTTCTTCATCTTTAAGGCGAAGTGCAAATTTTAATGAAACAGGAATATCTGAAATTAAATCCAGTGAGTACCTATAGTCATCATATAAATGGAATTTAAAATTAGTCTTCTTATTTTTATACTCATAAAAACCGGGACTAATTTTAGTTGGAACTGCTGAATATTCTTCGTTTTTTGTACGAATATAAAAACCCAGTTCAAGTGAAAATCCATTAATTGCTATTTCCATTAAAATTTCCCCCGGAGAAGATCCTGTTTTCGTTGCATATAGTATTTAAAATTAGCAAGTGGTACATCAGGTGGAACCAAATGGTCAACAGTTGGGATGAAACCGCCTTCTTCAACCATTGGGACAAGTGAAGCCAGATGTTTTTCAATATCATCAATACCTTTAGCAAGTTCTCGCTTATCTACACCACCCCAAAGCCTAAGATCTTTGCCATATTTTTTTCGAAGTTCTAAGGGGTTTTGGTCTGCTGATGCTTGTTCCATCGGCCATATAGCATCAACGCCTGCATCTAAAAGCATTGGCAGAAGCGGTTCGCTGTTTCCGTCAGTATCTACAGCTACATATGGAATGCCCTGAGATTTAAAGAAATCGACAAGACGGCGCATATGGGGATATATAAATTCTTTATATTGTGCCGGGCTTAGCAGGGGTCCAGTTTTCATTGCCATATCTTCATTAATAAAGACATAGTCCGGAGTTACTTTTTCAAGCATGGGCTTTGATACTTCAATAGTAAAATCTGCAATGAATTCCATCATATCGTGCATCATTTCAGGTTCATCATACCAGGCATAGCAGAGTCCTTCGGTTCCCATCCATTCTCGCGCCCGCCAGAAAAAACCTTTTGTACCGCAGTTTCTGCTCATTACAAGCACATGGTCACGGTTATTCCATTCTTCAGCTTTTGCTTCCCAGTTTTCTGGGTAACGTGAATCTATATCAGCAATAAGACGTTTTTTCATTAGAGAAAAATCTTTAGGAGATTCTACCGGAAATGATAAGTATTGATCCATACATGCCCTGGCATTGCCAATGCTCCCTGTTTTAAGAGCCTTTGTTACAATACCGTCTCGGTGACGCTTTATTAAATACCTGTCGGTTTCTTCAAGTATCTTTTCCTCAAAGGTAGGCAGTAATCCATAGTTGACAGGAAGATATTCCCTGTGGTCCATATCCCATTTAGGATCGCCCACAAACCAGTTCCAGGAATAATTTTGTGTATCAAGTCCCTCGGTAGCCCATAGCTCCTTTGTCTGAGCCCATACGCCAACCTCATGGTTTGAAATGCGATCTACGGGCTTATACTCCATAAGAGCCAGAAAACGTTCTCTGCTGCTCATGTTTTTCATTACAATACCTCCGTCAGGCTAAAAGCAAATACATAATAACATAAGGGGATTGAGTTTACACTATAAATCACCTTATGCTATAATATGCAGGCGGAGGTACCAGATGACTTTTTTAAAGACTACATATAAGTGCTTTTCCAAACGTCCTTTTCTGTTGATTTATATTGCGGCTTTTTCTTTATTATATTCTATAGTTCACTTGTTAAATCCACTGTTAGGATTGCTTCAGAACCTGGGCGCCCTTGGTACAGACAGCTGGACAGCTTCAATGGTGTATATTTCAAAAGAACTTTATACTATTCCTAATATATCCCTTATAATTCCGGCAGCGGCCCTTGTTGCTTTGATACTTGCTGTTTTATCCGCAGTAGTAACAGCAGGATTTATGAATTTGTATTATGAGACATTGAATGACAGCATAGGTAAAACAGCTATGATTATATTTGATGGTATAAAAAAAATCTTTTTGAAAATATCTGTAGTGTTCTTCCAGTTTTATTTGTCAATTATTGCTATAGTTCTCTTAACTCCACTGGCAACAGTTCCGTCTATAATACTTGAACAAAAAGCATTAGAAAATGGAAGTGATAATTTCTTTACCACGAAATTCCTGACAATACTTACACTAGTTGTACTATTTCTTGCAATTTCATTTGTTGTTATGGCCTTTTTATTCAGATTTCCTTCAGTGCTATATTTTAAAAAACGTCCGATTGAAAAGTCGAAAAATGTTGTCTCAACATCATATTGGAGATATTTTGCCACTGTATGTCTATTAGTGGGACTTTTCTTAGGAACTGAATTGCTTATGCTGAGTATGAAAAGCAATGTGCTTGAGTTCTTTACAGGGTGGGTATTTTATACTTTACTTCTTATAATTGTAAGTGCAGTTTCATTTACCGGTTATGCAATGATGCTAAGAAAGTTCAGAAGAATCTAACAGAATAAGTTTGTTTTTAATCACGCTTATATGGGTAAAATATAATCCGAATTAAAAAAACGGAGCGTTTCTAATGAAAAACAAAAAAACAATGTACATTATAATCGTTATTGCAGTAGTAGCTATTGCGGTTATAGCATTTTTTGCTATTAGCAGTTTAGTGTCTAAAAATACCAAAGTGCCGGGTGAAAGGGTATACAGGCTTCAGTTGATGGATGAAAAAGTTGAAGCACCTGATATTCAATTTTTAGACATGAATGATAATGTGCACTTGCTTTCAGATTTTAGAGGGAAAACTGTAATTATTAACTTCTGGGCAATTTTTTGTCCTCCTTGCATAGAAGAACTACCAGATTTTAACAAAGCAGTAACTGTGCTAGAAGACAAGAATACTGTCATTATAGCCATTAATGTTACTGAGGGGAAAAGTGATATAAAAGATTTCATTCAAAAGGCAGAACTTAACGATCTAGGTTTTTATATTGATTTTAATAATAATGGTTCTTTAACCTATGGGATTGATACAATTCCCCGAACAATAGTTATCGATAAAGACGGGTATGTTCGGTCTGCTGCAAGAGGAGCTGTAACATATGAAGACCTTATACACATTGCGGATGAATTAGATTAATGGAGTAATCATATGCATGACATAATTATTATCGGAGGAGGCCCTGCGGGAATCTCAGCATCTCTATATACAGTTAGAGCCGGTCTTAGCACCCTGATTATTGCAAAAGGGTGGGGAAGTCTGGAAAAAGCAGAAAAAATACAGAATTACTATGGTCTTGAATCAGATTTAACAGGGAAAGAACTTCTTAAGAATGGACTTGAACAAGCTAGAAAATTGGGTGTTGATATCATTTTGGATGAAGTTGTTGGTCTTAATGGCTTTGACGGCATCATAGTTCAGGGATTAAAAGACGAATACAGGGCTAAAGCGCTTATTCTTGCAATGGGTTCTCCGCGAAAGAAACTTCCATTTAAAAACTTGGATGAGTTTGAAGGAAAGGGAATCAGTTATTGTGCGGCTTGTGATGGATTCTTTTATAGAGAAAAGAAAATAGCAGTTATTGGTTACAATAAATATATGGCTCATGAAGCTACTGAAATAAAAGGGATTTCTTCAAATGTAACAGTACTAACTAATGGAATGCCCCTGGACATTTCGGAAAATGATTTGACCTTGATTGACGGACTTCATACTATAAACGAAAAAATTAAAGGCTTTTATGGGGATGATTACCTGCTCGGAGTAGAGTTTGAGTCAGGTAGAAAAGAAGATTTTGAGGGAGTATTCCTTGCATATGGAAGTGCCACAGGTATGGAGATGGCACTTAAGACAGGACTTCTTAATGAAAAAGGTGCAATAACTGTAGATGAAAAGCAGTGTACCAATCTACCGAGTATTTTTGCTGCAGGAGATTGCACAGGAGGATTTAAACAGGTTTCTGTTGCAGTTGGAGAAGGTGCCGTAGCTGCAAAGTCTGCCTTAGTATATGTTCGTAGCCTTAAATAACCTGTGTTTGCATATAACGCTTTTTTAGTTTAAAATACATATTAGTTGGGGAAAAGGATAAGGTATATTTTGAGAAACTGCGAAGGTAGTTTCAGCTTGATGCTTTATCCATTTTTTTTGCGGATGATAATGATCAAGATTTAGCAGTGAGGCTAAGAGTAACAATGTTGAATCTTGAAATATGAAATAAAAAAATATATAATACGGTGACTGGTGCAAAAAATTGCACCTAATAGGAAAAAGGAGCGGCATATGATTGAAATCCAGAATCTGACTAAAAAATATGGTCAGATTGTAGCCGTCAACAACATTAGTTTCAATGTTAATAAAGGCGAAATAGTAGGATTCTTAGGACCTAATGGTGCAGGCAAATCAACTACTATGAATATCATAACAGGATATCTGCCTTCTACTGCTGGAACTGTAAAAGTTGATGGATATGATATTATGACCCATCCCTCTGAAGTAAAAAAGCGTATAGGATATCTTCCTGAAGCGCCACCTCTTTACAGGGACATGACGGTTACTGAATATTTAAAATTTGTCAGCAATTTGAACAACGTACCTAAAAAGAATCAAAAAGGGCAAATGGCGGATATCATGGAACTGGTGGGACTTACAGATCACAGGAAACGACTGATTGACAACCTTTCAAAGGGATATAGACAGAGGGTTGGACTTGCACAGGCATTAATAGGGAACCCTGAAGTTCTTATTCTTGATGAACCAACGGTAGGACTTGATCCTAAACAGATTATTGAAATACGACGTGTTATTAAAGCTCTTTCACAGGAAAGAACTATTATTTTAAGTTCTCATATACTTCCTGAAGTAAGTGCCATTTGTGAACGTGTTGTAATTATAAATAAAGGCATTATAGCAGCAGAAGATACCCCGGAAAGACTTTCTATGGGTCTTGACCAGACGCTTAAGCTGAGTCTTACAATCATGGGACCTAAAGATAAAGTTATAGAGACTGTTAAGAAAATTAATGGTGTTAAATATATGGAAGAAGCAGGCATGGCTGGTGAAAAATCATATAAATACATTCTCGAAGGTATAAGCGAAAAAAATGATATTAGAGAAAAACTTTTCTATGCAATGGCCGAAAACGGATGGCCGTTACTTGAAGTTAAGTCCAGCGTAATGACCCTTGAGGACATTTTTATAAGTGTCGTAACTAAAGGGCAGGAGGTATAATTATATGTTTACAGTAGCGAAAAAAGAGATTTCAACATATTTTAAATCACCTATTGCATATGTGTTAATAGGGTTGTTCATGCTTATGATATCAATATTGTTTTACACTCCATTTAGTGTGGGGTCAGGGGATTTCATGGTTGTACTGAAGAACATGGGATTTTTCCTGGTATTTCTAGTTCCTATTATGACTATGAGGATACTGGCTGAAGACAGAAAAAATGGAACTGAGGTACTTTTACTCACATCACCCACATCGTTGACTAGTATTGTTCTTGGAAAATTCTTTGCCATGTATTTTGTTTTCCTGGTTATAACTGTACTTTCGATGATTTATCCTATTATACAATTTGCATTTGGAGGAGTACTTACAGTTCAGCTGGTTGGAGGATATATAGGGTTTCTTCTGTTAGGAGCTTCCTTTGTTTCTATTGGTGTATTTGCCTCAGCGCTCACAGAAAATCAGATAGTCGCTGCGATTATTAGTTTTGTTTCGCTATTGATAATGTGGATGGCAGATGCTTTTTCCACCCAGGTTAGTAATAGTTTTATTGCTTCGGTTATGGGGTGGCTTTCACTATTGTCACGTTACAATGTTTTTACTAATGGGATTCTTGGTTTGCCGGAAATTGTGTACTTCCTTCTGTTTACTGCTTTATTTATTTTCCTGACAATAAGGGTAATCGAACGAAGAAGATGGGTGCAGGGGTAGTATTATGAAAAATAATTCTTTACTAAAAAAAATGATGGCCAGTAGGCGGTTGAAATACGGAACCAGTGCAATTGTAATAATGTTGTCTATGGTAGTGCTTTTTGTAGTTTTAAATTTGCTTGCCAGTTTGGTGCCATGGCAGCTTGATTTAACACCTGAAGGGCTGTATTCCATAGGAGAACAGACTGAAGAACTCCTGGGTTCTGTTGATAAAGAAGTCACTATATACGGACTGTTTGACGAAACAAAGGTAGAGGCATCAAGCAACTACTGGGGAATAATTGACTTATTAAAAAGATATAACAAGTATGACAATATAAATGTTGAGTACGTTGATGTAAATAAAAATCTTGGATTCATCACAGAACTTGACCCTGACCAGGTACTTGATATTTCCTCAAATAATTTTGTAGTTGTGAGTGGTGAATCAAAAAAAGTTATTAAATACTTTAATATGTTTAATTCAATCGGTAGCGAAACTTCCACCCTTGTTACTGTAGATGTGGGGTCCAAAGCAGAGTTGGCCTTTACAAGCGCAGTTTATTATGTAACCCGTGATGAACGTCCTAAAATTTACATAACCATCGGTCATGATGAATATACATTTGAAGACGATTACATATCACTTGGTGAAATTACAGAATCCAATGGATTTGATTCTGATATGTTAGACCTGAGTATTACAGGTGAGGTGCCTGAAGATGCTACAATGGTCATGATTGCCAATCCGACATCTGATTTTTCAGAGGATGAAATTGCTATCCTTACGGAATTTATGGAAGATGGAAAAAGCATTATGATGGTTATGGATAGCATTGAGAGTCCGGAACGGTTTGAAAACCTTCAGGGATTCCTGTCAAACTATAATTTAGCTTACGGCTATGATGTTATAAAAGAAGGCGATGAGAATTACTACTTGGTAGGCAACAGATATATGATATTCCCTGAGCTATATGCAAAAACCCTATTAAACAATCCTATAAAGGATGTTTTCACCAATATGATTGCAGAAAATGCCAGAAGTATTGATATCCTTAGAAAATCAAATTCATCTCTTAAAACTAACCCACTTATTATTACCAGTGACAAGGCGCTCTCTGAAACCATCCTGCCCGATGGAGAGGATGTGGCCGGAGCTCATTATCTTGGTGTCGCTGTTGAAGATAACCGGACAGGTTCACGTATAATAACACTTGGTACAGCAGACTTTGTACAAGATCAGACTTTGTATATTTTTAAACAGTATGAAGAAAGCGGAGTAAGATTTATGCTTAACTGCTTTAAGTGGCTTGAGGGCGATACTGATGAAATACTTATAGAAACTAAAAACTATTTTAACAATTTAATTAATGTTACGGCCCAGCAGTCAAAAACCGTCAGTATATTTACGATATATATTTTGCCGGGATTAATACTCCTAGTTGGACTTGCCGTATACCTCAGAAGGAGAAATTTATGAGAATGTATAAAGCTGTTATTATCAGCGTTGTTGTTTTGGCCATTGGAATTGCCGGGTTCTTCATTGTAAGAGAAATTGTAGAACGAAATACTCCTGCTAAAATTTATGAGTTGAATACTGTTATAACAAGTTTTAGGTCAGATGATATAACTGAGCTAACCATTTACAATGATGGCATAATGATGCCTATGCAGCTTCGATCTGAAACTGTTTACGATAATAGTGGGAATAAAAAAATTATTGAAGCATGGTATTTTGTCAACGAAGAGAGCACAAAACTTTCTCAAAGTATAGTTGATGGTATCGTTATTGCTTCGTCAAACCTTGTTGCTGCCGAAGTTATTGAAAGTGAAGCTGAGGACTTATCAAAATACGGACTTGACGGATCATACTATGTTGAAGGAAAAACTGAAAAGGGTATTGTATACAAAATCATACTAGGAAGTATCCTATACAACAGAGAAGGCTACTATGCAATGATTGAGGGAGATACCACTGTGTATTCCATTTCGCTATATTCAGCCAACCAGTTATATTCTTCAAGAGCCGAATTGCTAGATTTAAATATTTTTCAGGGTTCGTTAAATGAAGTTCAGTCATTTTCATTAAGTAAGGACGAGGAACTACAGTTTACAGTAGAATCCGACCCCAATATAGACATAGTATGGATAATAACTCACCCGGTTCTTTCTAAAGCAGACATAAGTAATGCTGATGAAATGATAAACAATTTGCTTGAACTTTCAAGAGAAGAGTATGTGGATGTAAATCCAGAGGACTTGTCTGTTTACGGTTTAGTTGAACCCGATTATTCAATCACCATAAATATCAATAATATGGATTATACAATGCATATCGGTCGTGAAGACATTCTATCAAATACATTCTATGCCAGAATGAATGAAGAAGAGGAAGTATTTACAATAGATGCCTCAACGATGACTTTCCTTGATAATGAAGCAATAGACATGGTTTATCTCATACCATATATTCCGCGACTGACCAATGTTAAGAGTGTTGATATTAATATCGGTAATCTTGACAATCTATTTCTTGAAATTGAATTTGATCCTGAAGTTAATATGATGGATTATACATTTAACAATACACCTATTAATATGGTGCTTGGAGTACAGACTTGGGGATCATTCTTCTTCCAGCAGATGTTGTATATGCCTGTGGTTGATCTGGAACCTGATTGGGAGATAAGCGGAGAACCATATGGCAGTCTCACCTTTACCTATACAGATGAAGTTTTTGAGACTATTGAGTACTACCCAAGAGATGAGGAAAGTGTCTACTATGTAAGAAATGGTATATACACAGGTCTTGTTGTAGATAAAACCAATATTATAGAAGGTATGGGATTTGCGGGTCTTGTAGACTTGGTTCTTACAGGCGAAATAATGGAAATGCTTGAAGATGACTTTGAAAATTAGGGTGAATAATGAAAGTATTTTTAAAAAGAAGCCTTAAGACAACTTTTTCTTATGGCGCGGGAGTATTTCTTTTCACATTCTTTTTAATTGCACCAATCAGTATGGAAAACAATAGGAATACATGGATCGCCGTGTATTCCTTTGTCTTTTTTATTTTTACATGTATTTTCTTATATAAACAGATGTGGAAAGAGGGAGAACGGGAAACCAGGGAAAACGGTAATAAAAAACCAAAGTGGCATAAAGGATTACAATATGCAATTGTTGGATTTTCACCATTTCTAGTTCTTGAAATTATATATTTTGCGATTTATCCGGGAGTGGAAGCCACTTTTGGGACCAATATACTTCATGCAGTATTCCGCTGTGGATTTGGACCTATGTATTTTATGATAAGGTTGTTAGGTTATACATGGTATTCTTATTTGCTTGCTTCCATTATTATACCCTTTATTGCTTTTTGGGGGTTTTTATTAGGAATCGGAGGAACAGGAATAAAATCATTTATTTCAGCAAAGCGTAAGGAAGAGGAGGATTTTCTAAGTTGAGTATAGATCCGGTCTTTAATGATTTATTTGAAAGTTATAATCGAGCAATACAGGAAAAGTGTGAACAATCACTTGGGACAGTGAAAAACTTTTCGGATTTTGAAGCGCTTTTAAATGAAGCACGGTCTTCATGGGATGAAAATAATTTCAAAGGGAAGCTTCCGTCAGAGTTTTTTACAACTCTTAAAACTGAGGTTGATTTCAAAGAGGCTTTTGAGAAAGCTGCTATAGTCTGTGATGAGTTTATACCTGAATCATTTGTAAAGAGTATTATTAACTCCGGTCATATGAATATTATAGAAAACCATGCGTTTAGTGATTCCCCGATAGACATGAAAAATGCAGCTATAAAAATTCTTGGAATTTCCGGTAGTGAATCGTATACCGGTAATCTTATTGAGCTTTTATATTCAAAAGGTGAGTATGGTGAATTACTTAAAGAGACTGCGCGCCAGGCTATAATTGATATTGGAACATCTGCAATCCCATCTCTTGAAGAAAATTTATCAGGAAAAGACATACTGTCTGATGATGACTTTCATTTAGTAATTGCTCTTATAGGTATTGATTCTGATATGAAAACCGACACAGTTTTTAAAGTTCTAAAAGAAAGCTTCAGAAAAACCTCAGATAAAGCCCTCGCTGCACGGTGTCTTGCTGATTATGGAGACGGTAGAGCCGTTCCTATGCTGCGAAGCTACCTAGAGAAGAATTTAACTAAACTCGAAGAAAATACCGTATTTGAACTCCAGGGAGCAGTACTTAGCCTCGGCGGGTCTACTGATGGTTTAGACACTCCTGAAAAAGCATAAAACTCAACGCTATTTCATCTTTAGATAATTGACACTTATCCTGCGATAATATATAATTTTCTTTACATCATTTAATGGGAGGCCAACATGGCAAATCAGCAAAAAAAAGTGTCTGATGCGGTAATAAAAAGGCTGCCCAGATACTTTAGATACCTAGCGGATTTAAAAGAAAACAATGTACTGAGGATATCTTCAAAAGCTTTAAGCGAGAAGATGGGTTTTACTGCGTCACAAATAAGACAGGACTTAAGTTGTTTTGGGGGATTCGGTCAACAGGGTTATGGCTATAATGTTGAATCTCTTTATAGTGAGTTAAAGAAAATACTTGGAGTGAACAAGAGCTTTGGGATTATTATAATCGGAGCTGGAAATCTTGGTCAGGCCATTGCTAATTATGGCAAATTTGAGAAAAGAGGTTATTTTCTCAAAGGAATATTCGATGTAAATAAGGATCTAATCGGAAATAAGATAGATGGTGTCGATATTATGACCATGGATTCTTTACCGGAGTTTCTAAAAAATAACCATGTAGATATAGCTGTTCTTACAGTTCCAAGAAATGTTACAACAGTTGTTGCGGAAGATATAGTAAAACTGGGAATCAAGGGTATCTGGAATTTTAGTGCTATGGACATAAAGGTTCCCGATGATGTGGAAGTAGAAAATGTACATCTCAGCGACAGTATAATGGTGCTGGGTTACAAAATAAAAAATAACTAAAATGCGTTTACAGGAGGATATTAATGAAAAATTATACTAGTGAAAACATCAGGAATATATGCTTGATGTCACATGGATCGGCTGGTAAAACCACCCTAGCTGAGGCAATGCTCTTCAATGCTAAAGCAACTGACAGACTTGGATCCGTTAATGAAGGAACTACTGTTTGTGACTTTGGTCCTGAAGAGATTAAAAGAAATATTACAATAAATACAACTGTTGCACCATTTGAATGGAAGGGCACGAAAATCAATATAATAGATACTCCCGGTTATTTTGATTTTGCCGGTGAAGTAATTGGTGCTGCTCGCGCAGCTGAAACAGCAATTATAGTTGTTCCTGCCAAAAACGGCGTTGAAGTTGGGACTGAAAAATCATGGGAATATGCAACTGAAGCTAATCTTAGAAAATTATTTTTTATCAGCAAAATGGATGAAGAAAATGCAGATTATTTCAAATCATATAACCAGCTGGTTGAAAAGTTTGGCAAAAAAGTAATCGCATTTGAATTCCCGATAATTAGAGATGAAAAGTTTGTTGGAATAGTAGATGTTATCCATCAAAAAGCAAAACATTTTGAAGGTGATAAGTTTGTTGAAATGCCTGTACCTGAAGACTTAGTAGATAAAGTAGAAGAACTTAGAGAACCACTTATGGAAGCAGTTGCTGAAACTAATGAAGAACTTATGGAAAAATACTTTGATGGTGAAGCATTTACCGATGAAGAAATTCATATTGCTTTGCTTCAGGGAATAGAAAATGATGAAATTATTCCCGTTGTATGTGGTTCAGCTGCTGAAAATGCAGGAATTCAATTTCTAATGGATGCTATTATTGAATATGTTCCTGATCCAACTGAGAAAAAATCAGTTATCGTAAAAGATTTGAATAGTGAAGAAATGATTGAACTTAAAACAGAATCCGGTGAAACGCTTTCAGCGCTTGTTTTTAAGACAATTGCCGACCCGTTTGTTGGTAAAATTTCTATATTCAAAGTTTTCTCCGGTGAAGTTAAATCTGATATGCATGTATATAACAGCAGAACAGGTAAAACTGAAAAAATGTCTAACCTATTTGTAGTAAGAGGGAAAAAACAAGAAAACGCAACAGTAATTTCAGCTGGCGATATTGGCGCAGTTGCTAAACTTAACGATACTAGTACAAATGATACATTTTCGGATTCTGCAAAACCAGTTATGATTGATCCTATCGATTTTCCAAAACCATCAATATCTTTGGCTGTTGAACCAGCCACTACGGGCGATGAAGAAAAAATCGGTTCCGGACTTCATAAACTAAGAGATGAAGACCCTACATTCAGCGTTACTGTTAATTCAGAAACTCATCAGACTTTGGTATCTGGTCTTGGAGAACAGCATCTTGATATTATAATGAGTAAACTAAAATCCAAATACGGTGTCAACGTTATTCTAAAGGACCCTATTGTTCCATATAGAGAAACCATTAAAAAAGCAATTAGAGTTGAAGGAAAATATAAAAAACAGTCCGGCGGACACGGTCAGTACGGGCATGTTCATATTGAATTTGAACCAGGTGAAGAAGAAGAACTCGATTTCCAGGAAAAGATTTTCGGTGGATCTGTGCCAAAGCAATATATTCCAGCTGTTGAAAAAGGGCTTAAGGACTGTATCCGCAAAGGTGTGCTTGCCGGATACCCGGTTGTTAAATTAAAAGCAACACTTGTTGACGGTTCATACCATAATGTTGACTCATCTGAAATGGCTTTTAAAATGGCAGCCAACGTAGCTTATAAGAAATTGGTTGATGCACAGCCAATTCTTCTTGAACCTATTGCAAGTTGCAAAGTAATTATTCCTGATGATTACATGGGAGACATTATTGGTGATATGAACAAGAGAAGAGGCCGCATAATGGGCATGACCCCAATGACTGGTGGAAAGCAGTGTCTTGAAGCTGAAGCTCCTATGGCTGAAATGTTCAAGTATGCTACCGACCTTCGTTCTATGACTCAAGGCAGAGGCCAGTTCTCTATGGAAATGTCAAGATATGATGAAGTTCCTGCAAGTCAGGCTCCTAAGATTGTGGAAGAGGCTAAGCGCAAAAAGGAAGAAAAATAAAATCTGACGGGTTAATTTAACCCAAACATCAGACACATATTAACTATAACGCCGTCATGAATTTCATTCAGACGGCGTTTTCTTTAAATATATGTGTCTGACTTGCTTTGTTTGATTCGTGTTTTCGGTTCAGTCATGTATCAACATATACTCCTTCACCGAAACCCTTTCAAACTTCGCCTTGGGCTAAATTACCTCCGTCAGATTAGCATAAAAAGATAATTTTTTGATAAAACCCCCCGGGGGGGTTTACCCAAAATGGTAATGGTGTTTGATTAGGTTTATAATAAATATAGAAAAAGGGAACTGTTGGGTGATGATGTCCGTCAAAGATTTGTATCAAAAAAATAACGGACAATAATAAGGACGGGTGGTAAACATGAAAAAAACTTTAGTAATTATATTGGCAATCATAATGATTGCATCAATATTTGCCGGTTGTGGTATGGCGGATAAAAGCGAGATCTCAAGCGACTATGCAATGACTGATGAAAGCAGGGGGCAAAGTTCAAATATAGAATATATGGCTGGTTCAGCTCCTGCTCCTGAGGCAATGAAAAGCACAGCTAACTATGCAAGTAGTGATGACGGCGGAGTATATGAAGAGGGTCGTAAAGCTATAAAAACTGCCACCGTCCAAATGGAAGTTGATAGTTATCAGACAACATATGAAACTATAAAATCTATGCTTGGCAATAATGGATATATTGAAGAAAGTAATATATGGAAAACTCCGACCTATGTGAATGGTGAAAAATATCTTCTTACAAACGGATCTCTTAGAATAAGAATCAAAGCAGATGTTTTCCTTGGTTTCACCGAAGGACTATCTGCCATAGGAACTGTTCTTCAATCAAATACTAATGAAGATGATATTTCTGATATGTATTATGATACAGAAGCGAGACTCGAGCTTAAGCATAACGAAAAAGAACGACTTGAAGAATATGCAGATTCAATTGAAGATGCTGAAGTTTATTTCCAGGTGCAAAGCAGAATTACCGAAGTTGTTTATGATATAGAAAATTTACAAGGGTCATTGAAAAAATGGGATAGCAAAGTAGAATATTCAACAATAAATATTACTATTAATGAAAAAAATCCTGAAGAAGAATCTGCATTCCCAAAACCTAAAGGATTCTTTGGTAAAATCTGGGAAAATTTGAAAGACGGAGTATCATTCCTTGGAGATGTAGTAATTTTCCTCGCTGGGGCACTTCCAGTACTTCTGTTAATGGGTGCGATAGTAATTCTAATAATACTTATTATTAAGAAAGTAACAAAAAAAGCGAAACCAAAACCTCCGGCAAATAAAGATTCAGAGTAAATAAAAAGCCTCCGCAAGGAGGCTTTTACTTTAGAAAACAAACTATGACATTTAATTCTAATGCGCATATTGAAATAAAAATAAGAAACATAAAGTGCCGGTCGTACTTGTAATACAGATTAGGGGTATATATACTATAAATAGATGGTCAAAGATAGTCAAAGATAGTCAAAAACAAACAGGAGACCCATTATGGCACGATTAAGTGATGTTATAGAAGAATTTATAAAAGAATTGATTAAGGAAACGGGCGGTGAAGCTGAAATTCAAAGAAATGCTCTGGCGTTACAGTTTAAATGTGTGCCTTCACAAATTAATTATGTAATAGGAACAAGATTTACAAATGAACATGGATATTTTGTTGAAAGCAGACGTGGTGGCGGAGGAAACATAAAAATCAGGAGAATCGCAGTAACCAGACCATATAGTGATTTTATGCATTTAGTGTTGTCTATCGGAGATAGAATTTCAGAGCAGTCAGCAGCTGCCCATATCAATAATTTTGCAGATTATAAACTTATATCTCAAAGAGATGGCAAATTAATGAAGGCAGCGATTAGTAATAAAGCGATAACAGCATCAAATACAGAAAACAGAGATGGGATAAGAGCAGGAATATTGAAAAATATGCTACTAAGGATAATTGTGGATTAAGGAGACTTCATGGCTAAGAGTAAGACTAAATATATTTGTGACAATTGTGGCTATGAATCCAGCGGATGGTTGGGGAAATGTCCTTCATGTTCTGAATGGAATACTCTTAGAGAAGAAATTACAGAAGTAAGGGGAAAAGAAGTTAAGGGACATAGGGTCAATCTAAAAAGCTTATCAGATATTAAAGTAGATGCCACTATTAGAATGAATACCGGTATTACAGAGATGAACAGAGTACTAGGCGGCGGTATGGTAAAAGGGTCAATAGTTCTTGTTGGAGGAGATCCGGGTATAGGGAAATCCACAGTTCTACTGCAGGTGTGCAAAAAGGCGGAAACTAAGAATGGCATAATGTACATTTCTGGTGAAGAAAGTCTTGCGCAAATAGGTATCAGAGCAAAGCGACTTGGAGTTGATTCAAAAGATCTACTGATTGCATCAGAAACAGATTTGGTCAGCATAATAGGTTGTATTGAGGAATCACTCCCATCCATAGTAATAATTGATTCAATTCAAACAGTATACAGTACTCAGATACAGTCAGTTCCCGGAAGTGTTACACAAATAAGAAACTCAACGCTGGCGTTTATGGAAACTGCAAAAAAACTGGAAGTAGCAATATTCCTTGTTGGGCATGTTACAAAAGATGGCAATCTTGCAGGCCCGAAAGTACTTGAACATATGGTAGATACAGTTTTGTACTTTGAAGGTGATAGAAGCCATAATTTTAGAATACTAAGAGCAGTTAAGAATAGGTTTGGATCCACTAATGAAATAGGTGTATTCAAGATGTCCAATGAAGGGCTTGAGGAAGTCCTGAACCCTTCTGCCATGATGTTGTCAGGCAGGAACTACGGGGCGTGCGGTTCATGTGTAGTGCCGACACTAGAAGGCACAAGACCGGTACTGGTGGAAATACAGGCACTTGTATGTGTCACCATAAATCCTGTTCCGCGAAGAGTTTCAACGGGCACAGACCATAAAAGGACAACTATGCTTATAGGCGTTTTGGAGAAAAAGGGAAGTGTTCAACTTGATAACTGCGATGTATATGTAAATGCAGCAGGAGGAATAAAAGTTAATGAACCTGCCTGTGATCTTGCGATGATTTGTTCCATAGCTTCTAGCTTTAAAAACAGACCGGTTGATAAAGATACTGTAGTTATGGGCGAAATAGGACTCACCGGTGAAGTAAGGGCTATATCTAATATTGAAAAACGTGTGATTGAGGCTGAAAAAATGGGATTTTGTTTTGCGGTAGTTCCGGCAGAAAATGCTGCAGCGGCTGCTAAGATAGCCAAAAACATTGAAATCCTTGCTGTGCGAGATATTTATCAAGCCATGGAAGCGGTTTTTAAGTAAAGAATGACAGTTTTTAGACAGTCTTTAAGCAAATGTAAAGATTGGTGATATAATATGTATACACTAGAGAAGGAGATATATGATGAAAAAATTTATAAAAAATAGTATAATGGTATTGGTTATTTTACTCACTATGGCGTTGCCATTGACCGGGTGTAACCAAAGTGGGTCAATTCAGGATGATCTTGATGAGGATTTAGGCGGAGGTCTTGCCGGAGAATTAGCCGGTGGAGATATTAGTACAGAAAATGTATGGCCTGAATTCATGCCTGAAAAAGTACCTGAATTAACAGAGGGCACAATCGTTAACACAACAGGAACTCGTGTAGGCGGAATGGACAATATTAATGTTGCATTAGAATCAGTTTCACAGGTAGCCTTTGATGCATATATTGTTGAAATAGAAGGTAGCGTATTTGAATACCTGACAGGCTCTGATTCCGGAGGGATTACTGTTAAAACATATGTTGAAGGAGATAATGCAATATCTATTCAATATGCTGCGAAAACAGGTGAAATGACCATATCATATTCAGGTAACTGATAAACTCTATATTGAGAAAACAGGTTTCTTAGGCCGTTTTTAAATAACAGATGATGGGGGAATAAAATGAAAAAGAAATTGAAAAGTGTTTTTTTTGGTTCTTCTTGTTTTGCTTATTGTGGTACTTCCTTTGAGTGGTTGCAAGAAAGCCGGAGAAAAAATTAATGAAGAGTTAGCTGAGGGCATTACAGAAAAATACCTTGAGGATATTTCAGGTGGTAATGCAGATATTGACATTGAAGAGGGGAAATGGCCTCAGGATATGCTAAAAATGTACCTGAATTCAAAAAAGGCAAGATTGATACTTCTTCATCCATAACTGTTAGCGGAACGACTCAGTTGTCAGTGCTCATAAACGATGTTAGTGAGAAGGATTTCGATGCATATACTGAGGACTTGATTTAGGCAGGTTTTACAGAAGTAATGAAATCTAATTATAGCGGAGTGTTATCCGGTTCATATATGGAAGGTGATAACTATCTCACACTTACATTGGATACGGATAGTGATGAAATGATGATTGGGTTTACAGGTAATGAATAAGTTAATAAGCATATAAAAAGGGGCTGTCTCAAAAAGGCAGCTCCTTCTTTTTGAAATTATTGCACGCAAAACGGGCCATTATGGCCCGTTTCTTGGTATAATATTTGTATGCAAAAACAAAATATAACACATAAGAAGTATACAAAAAATACACATGGATATCAACTGGTTTTACCACTGAACATTGAAGTTCTGATACCTGACGACGATTCCGTAAGATTACTGGACCAGATGCTGGAGAATCTGAATTACAGCTGCCTTCTTAAGGCAAATTCATATTACGGAAGAAACAACTGTGTATCACCCATAACACTTTTCAAAGACATGGTGTATGCCTTTTCCCAGGGTATATATTCCTCAAGGAGTATTGAGAAGGCATGCAGAAGGGATATCAATTTCAAATGGCTTCTAAAAGGTGCTCCGATACCTGACCACAATACAATCTGGCGTTTCATAAAGCACAGACTTGTTTCGAACACTGAAAACCTTTTTAGTCAGTTCGTACTGGTACTTCATGATATGGAACAGGTGCCATTTGAATATCTTTTCGTAGACGGAACCAAAATAGAGGCGGATGCCAACAGGTATACTTTCGTATGGCGAAAGGCAACACAAAAGAACGAGAAAAAACTTAGTGACAAAATCCCCATGCTTTTTGAAAAACTGAAAAACGAGTATGGTTTTGAAATCGACTCACAAGACAAAGCCCTTGAAAGGTTGAAGGAAGCCCAAACACTTCTTTCAAATGAAAAGAAAAGGCTGGGAATGGCTTTCGTACACGGTAAGGGCTGCCGTAAAACCCAATTGCAAAGAGACATGGAAAAAGTCTTGGAATTCATAGGAAGACAGGATAAGTACAACAAATACAATTCATTGTTCAACGGCAGGAATAGTTTTTCAAAGACAGATACTGATGCAACTTTTATGAGATTAAAGGAAGACCACATGAGAAATGCCCAGCTCAAGCCGGCATACAATGTCCAGTTAGGCATAGTGTTGATTTACAAATTATTTAATGTAGGATTCGTAGGATAATTTAATGCTGAAATCCCAGCTGATTTTACATCTTTCAGATTAATTGATGTTACATCTTCACATTAAATGAAAGTATAAATTAAAA
>Ga0307989_1000394_pt1 | contig 28762 bp, 22 predicted proteins | sample EllFjometagen185_FD_203164 | JGI IMG/M metagenome (GOLD analysis project Ga0307989, IMG submission 203164) | Marine microbial communities from Ellis Fjord, Antarctic Ocean - #185 | ecosystem: Environmental > Aquatic > Marine > Unclassified | place: Southern Ocean | collected 2014-10-08 | reverse complement strand
TCTATATATTATGAAGGAAGCATCTAACGATAGAAGAGATTATTGCGCTTCACATTCAACGCATAAATATGAGAATTACAGACGTAGGAATGTGAATATTGATACCATTGTGCAGATAATCATTGGGTGATATGATGACTTTACATCACCTGGCTTAAACTAAAGCGGAATACGAAGGCAGAAGCCATTTCCCAGGGAGCTATTTGAGGGCACCTGACATGCAGCTTGTGTTGGATCTCAACCGGACGTTGACTCTGAAAAGTATTTTTCTAGAAAAGGATATATCTGATTGGAACCAAATAGAATCATCCCACAGACTCTCTTTCTTTCACTCTTTGAAGGTCGGTGTTTCACCTAGCCTGCCGGGGCGAAGCTTTACGAAGCCTGGTGGCTATGGAACAACCTATGCAAAATAATGGAAGTACAATTGGTAAAAGACCACACCCGTTTCCATTATTGTCCAAACCAGTATGACAATTTTAAGGCAATCACATCATCTGCTTCTGCCTGCATGAGGTTGGACAAGTCTCGAGACAAATCAAAGTTACCTGGGTTTGCGAAATTGGTTCCATTGTGAGTCCAGACCAGAAACATGGTTGACCCTGGCAAAAACTCCCATCGCAAGACCAGGGTTCCAACAACCGCCTTGTAGTTAAAATCAGGATTATATATTCTAAAGCTATCTTCAGCTGTTCCTCCGGTTGGATCAACCAGGTCATATTCATCAATCGTGTTCCCATCGCCATCTTTTTCAACGATATGATCAATGGACGAACCATCTTCACCATAAGTCAATAAATCACCAGATTCAGGGCGCACATATTCTTTGAATACTGAATACTCTCCAACGGCAATAAAGGGTTGAAAATAACCCTCAAGAGTAAACTGAGGAGAAATGGGGTAATCCACCCGAAAATCAGCAGAAGCAACGGTTTGATCCAATTGAGAGAAGACATATCGCTTACCATACATCTGAACATTTGCTGGATCTGATAGGGTTGTATAATATTGAGTCTGGTCAGTGCTCCAAGAAATAGACGGTCCAAAGGAAACGTTTGTACGATCACCGAGTTTCGCATTTATGGTCATGGAGAGTCCATTATTGAAACCCCCATCTTCAGTTACAGCACCATTATAGTTTAAATGTGCAGAGAGATCTTTGCGATAATCAGAATTTATGCCCACTCTGTAAAAACTCTCGGCTGACTCAATGACTCGGGGTCCTCCACGGAGGGCTGTATTGTTTAAATTTTCTGCAGCATAGCCCCCACTGAAATAAAGACTCCAGAAATTCACAAACCTTATAGATCCCATTCCAAAGAGTACATCAGAAGTCTTTACCAGGTCGAAGTCATGGTTCGTCACATAGGACAGGTCAACACGGGCAGACCGTAAATATTGTCCTCTTTCCAGCCAACGGTAACCTACATTTATATGTTTGTTGATTACATCTGTGGTCCAGGTCAAACCTAGATCATTCGTCTCAAAACCTGGTGATATCCAACCTAGAGCGGCATTAAATGTTACATTACCTCGTTCTTTGTTCAGTTTTATCCGACCAGCATGCCCAGTAAGTTTTGTGGCTGTGGGATCAAGCTCCACATGGTCGGCATCTGGACGTTGAAAGTAATGGCTGGAATTTTGTTGAAGGTTATAGATCCTGGATTCAGATCCTTGAACTTGCGATAAACCAGTCCAGCCTCCCAGAGCCCAGGTCCGATTCTCTCCCAGGAAAGCCCAACCATCAATACCCAATCCCACAGACTGCTCTGATAGCAATTCTGCTGAGCTATGTTGATCATCGATCTCTCCTAGCAATCCAATCCCGTCCATGCTACGCAGGGTATATGTGCCCATAAATCCAATTCCATACCGTCCATCACCTAACTCCTTTAAACTGCGCATCAGATTGTATGAGGTATAAGGTTCGACTTGCTCATCAATGAGCTGACCATCTTGATAGTAGTGTGCATATTCTCTATTAGTCAGGGCAGACAGGCCGCCAACAGACCAATTATCACCAACTTTGCCACTGATCTTAGCGGCACCAACAATCCGTGTTTCAGATGGTTGATCCAGTGAGTCGCTATACGCGGCATTTGACCAGCCTTGTGGAGGACGTCCAATACGCCTGCTATAAAAGAAGCGGGGTTCACTAAAATTGATTCCAAAATTATTGGTTGGTCCTCCATTTCCAAAATTAAAGATATTACGGCCCTCCAGAAAAAACGGACGTTTCTCTGCATAATAGGTCTCATAGTCTGAGAGGTTTATGGAAGAGGGGTCTGCTTCAACCTGGCCAAAATCAGGATTAAGGGTCGCATCCACCGTCAGATTTGCTCCAATACCAATTTTGAGGTCCGCACCCAGATCAAATTCTGAGTCTGACCCTTCAAGAAATACATTTGATTCTTGAGTGGGTAAATGGCTGGTTCCTGCTGTGATGTAAGGCAGAAATTCCCGTCTTTTGGGAGGATGAATATTCCGAATATTGGTTAATTCCGCAGCACGACTCATTGCTCCACTTTCATCTAATGGAAAATAGCAAAAGTAATCCCATTCACCAATTCGCTGGATATAGCGGGTTGGGAGGATGCCCCAGATGTATTCATCTTTCTCACCAAATCTGAGCTGAGAGAATGGGATACGCATTTCGGCTGTCCACCCCTTGTCGTCGATCTGCGTTTTTCCGTCCCAGATTCCGTCCCAGGAGTCATCGGTCCAGGTATCATTGAAGTATACCTCATCACGTATGGAACCAGCGGGGTTGATCTGAAAAGAGAAACCGGTGCGTTTGTCATGGTATGAATCAATAATGATTTCAAAAATATCCGAATTCAGGAAAGCATCACGCCGTCCGACGCGACCGACGATTGAATCTGGGTCGGTGTCCCACATGCGGGCACCAACATACAGGGCACCATCATCATACCCAATCCAAAGATCAGTCTTCTGTGATGCCTTAGAACCATTAAAGGGTTCATAGCGGATAAAATCTGAGGCAGCTGGACCAGTATATAAACTTTCTTCAAGCTTACCATCGAGCTCAATGGCTTCGGTAATTCTAACGGCTACGATTTCTCTATCTTTATAATCATTTGGGTCAAAAGGTTCTTCATACGCAAAGGCAAATGAAATAAGGACTAAGTATATGGATAAAATTCTCATGGGAGCTCCAGAAGTTCGTTTGGCTAATAATCGTACATCACCCTAAAGCAAGGTAATGTGAGCAGTTTCACTTGCGGCTAACAATTGTTGCAATCATGGCCAAAACTATCCAGCAGAGGACTATAGTTTTTTGATTTTCGGTAAGTGGTACCTCAGGTCTTTGGGTGGTAGCACACATTAATCAAGGAAGGATGCTTAATGGGGGACTCTCAATTGAACCGATTGAGATTGAATATATATGTGCTCTGGAGCTCTTTTGATTACTCAAATTTTTCGCTGGGATAACCTGGACAAGCTAAGCAGGGCCAATATCTATGAAATAGGTATGCCTGGCCCTATATATCCCCAGTTCCATCTATATTTAATCCTGTGTGAAAAATAAGTACGCCCGCCAGGAGTCGAACCTGCGGCCTTCGGAACCGAAGTCTAAATAATGGTCTTATTTTAAGATACTATACAAGGATTTGAGGGGCATTGGCGACGGCCGTTCCCCCTATGTGCGCCCTGTTTTTGACACAATATCGACTAACATCGGAAAGGATCAAGGGAATCATCAGCCCTAGTAATTGTGGTAATGTAAATCGTAATGACAAGTTCTGTTATTTACCATAAAATAGGATACCCGTATCACCGTTTGAGTCTGTCCATGCGCGGTACATTCCGACGGTATTAAATTCCATCACCCGATGTCCACTCTTATCCAGCCCAATAATTCCCCCATTCCCTTCAATGTCTGTAAGCTTGCCTTGAATCACTTGTTGAGCGGATACCTTCAGGCTTTTATTCCCATACTCTATCCCCGCGCTAATGTCGTGAGCAATCATCAAACGCATAAAATATTCACCATGCCCCGTGGCAGAAATAGCGCAGGTCTTATTATTGGCGTAGGTTCCGGCCCCAATAATGGGTGAATCCCCGATACGCCCGTATCTTTTATTTGTCATGCCACCGGTGGATGTACCTGCAGCAAGATCTCCATCATGATCTAGGGCTACTGCTCCAACAGTGCCATGTTTATCATCCTTCTCCTCGACAAGATCATCTCTTTTTCTCATTAGCTGATCCCAGCGATGTTGGGTCCAGAAATAATCAGTGGTGACTGAATCTATGCCCTGTTCCCTGGCAAAAGCTTCTGCACCTCTCCCGGCGAGCATCACATGGGGTGATGCACTCATCACACGACGCGCTAATGAAATGGGATTTGCAATCGTTTGGACGCCGGTCACCGCACCTGCATTCAGGCTGCTACCATCCATAATCGAGGCATCAAGTTCGTTGGTCCCTGCCGCTGTGAATACTGCTCCTTTGCCTGCATTAAATTCAGGAGAATCTTCCAGTATCCGAATCGAGGTTTCAACAGCATCAATCGCACTGCCACCCTCTGACAAAATCTGCTGACCGGCTTCCAGTGCCTGCTGTAAAGCTGATCGAATCCGAGCTTCTTGTCCAGGCGCCATATTCTCCTGCTTAATCGTTCCAGCACCACCGTGTAAAACCAGAGACCATTCCAGCTTGTCTGACTCAACATCGCAAGTCACCATACTGAAAGCCAATAAACCTATCAGCAACATTCTCATAACATTCCTCTGTTTCTATTATTCATTTTAACCATCACCACATACAGGTATTGATATACTGAGCCAAAAACCTAACAATAATGTCATATCGTTGGATAATAAATTCATTTAAACTTAGCTCTATCTCATCGATTTCTCTTACAATTTTGATTGAAGAAACACGATTCAAAGCACCCTCGCAATATACTTGACACAGGGTGCATGCTAACTTATAATCGTAACATACTTTACATAACATAATAAAAACGAAACATTCATTACACTATGAAAATTAAGCCACAGTCCCTGATTGATCGTTTTCTCGAGCTGACAAAGCTGGACGCCCCCTCTGGGAAGGAACGCCCCGTGGCAGACTACCTCCTGGAATTTGCCCGAGCAAGAGGACTTGCCTGTAAGGAAGATAATGCTGGGAAAGCCGGTGGCACGCTTGCCGGGAATATCATCATTACCTATGGAGATGGTGGTTCTACCTTATTTATGGCCCACATGGATACGGCGAGATCAACAGCCGCAGTTTGCCCTATGTTGCTGGACGATCGGATAACATCTGATGGCAAAACAGTACTTGGTGTAGACAACCGGGTAGGAATCACTGCCCTACTTTCGGCTCTGGACCTGCTGATAGCCCAAAAGTTGGAGTCACCAGGATTTACCCTTGTTTTTACCATCTGTGAAGAGAGTAGCTTGGCTGGTTCAAGACATTTGATTCTTGATCCAAATATTCAACAAGCCTATGCCTTTGACTCAAGCCATCGCCCTGGCCTCTTCATCATTAAAGCTCCTGGGGCAAAAGAATTCAAGATCGAAGTGCAAGGGCGCGCCTCCCACTCTGGGATTGCACCTGAAGCGGGCATTAATGCTCTGAAACTTGCCGCAAAAGCAGTGAGTGCGTTACCCCTGGGCAGGATTGATGATAACACAACTATGAATATCGGTCCCTTCCATTCTCATGCAGCCACCAATGTGGTTCCTCCCCAAGTGGAAATGGTTGGCGAGATTCGATCAGGCAACAATGAACGCGCCGATGAAATAGAAGAACAGGTGCGCCAGATTTTCAATCAAACACTTAAGGGATCAGGTGCCAGCTTTGGATTTCAATCTGAGTGGGATTTCCAACCGTATGAGATCAGTAAAGATGCGCCTGTCCGTAAACATCTGATTAAATGCATTACGAATCTGGGAATAGATGCTCAAGCAGTCTCCTCATTTGGCGGGAGTGATGCAAACGTCCTCAATGCCAAAGGTATTCCCACCATCAACCTGGGCATCGGTGCCCAGAACCCCCACTCAAACGAAGAATTTGTCTTATATGAAGATATATTAAACAGTACTAGAATCGCCTTGGAGTTGATGCTAAATGCAAATTAAAATTATATTGTTAACGCTCATCCTGACCATGATTTCTTGTGAAAGCCAGTCCCCGATTTCGGAGAATAAAGGTCATTTAATGATTATTGGTGGTGGTAAGAGAACGGCAGAAATTATGCAAACCACCGTTGATATCGCAGGTGGTTCAGCCTCACGCTTTGTTATTATCCCTCAGGCCAGCGGTGCGCCCCTGGAAACTGCTCTTTACCAGCAGAAGGATATTCTACAATATGGAGCAGGTGCAGTAAGCTATCTCATGTTGGATAGCAGCAATGTAGACGACCAGGTTAATCTGGAGCAGGTTAGCAATGCGACTGCTATTTTCTTTAGCGGTGGCGATCAAAGTCGTCTGACACGACTCTTACTTGGAACTGAATTACTAAAAGAAATCAATGCTCTCTACAAAAGAGGTGGCTTGATCAGTGGTACCAGTGCCGGAGCAGCCATTCAGAGCGAATTAATGATCACCGGTGAAGAGCTCCTTAACAAAAATACAGATAGACCATATAATACCATCGCACCAAACAATATTGAAACAGTCCAGGGTTTTGCCTGGCTAACAGAAGCCGTTGTCGATCAGCACCACATCAAAAGACGCCGCAATAATCGACTGATCAGTGTCGTTCTTGAGCATCCCGAATTATTGGGTATCGGTATTGACGAAAGTACAGCGATCCTAGTGAACCCGGACCGGACCTTCAGAGTTCTGGGAGATGCAACCGTGATCGTTTATGGCGCCAGAACTGCCAGTAATATCAGGGTGGATAAGTCGGGTAATTTTGCAGTTGATGACATGAAAGTGCAATTGCTCATGAATGGGGATCGATTCAGTCTGACTACAGGATCGCACATCAAGTGAAGTCAATCGGAAGAAAAAGGTCGCCAGACACTTTTGTGATCCTATTAGGAATCCTCATTCTTATTGCTGGACTAACCTGGATTATTCCTGGCGGTGTCTTCGATACTCAAGAGGTAAACGGACGAAGCGAGGTCATTCCCGGCACTTTCCATGAAATTGATAGCAATCCTCAAGGATTTGGCGCTGTGCTCATGGCACCTATCCGTGGCTTTGTCGATGCTGCCCTAATTGTGGGATTCGTGCTCCTTGTGGGAGGGGTCTTTGGCATCCTACAACGCACTGGGGCAATCACAGCCGGCATTTCATCCCTGGCTAGAGCCCATGACCGATCTGCTCTGGTGAGAGCCTTAATAATTCCTCTTTTCATGACTATTTTCTCCTTGGCTGGAGCCGTTTTCGGAATGAGTGAGGAAATTATCCCCTTTATCATCATCTTCGTTCCCCTGGCCATTAAGATTGGTTATGACAGTATGGTTGGCGTCGCTATTCCCTTTCTCGGCTCAGGTGTAGGTTTTGCCGGTGCCTTTCTAAATCCTTTCACTGTTGGAGTAGCCCAGGGAATCGCAGAAGTCCCCCTATTTTCAGGGTTGGGTTACCGCTTTCTTCTGTGGCTCCTTGTCACGACCATCGCCATTATTTATGTTATGCGGTATGCTAAACGGATAAAACAGAACCCCACCCTTAGTCTCACCTATGAAGATGATGCCAAAAAAAGATTGAAATACTTGGATCAGACGGAATCCACTGAATTAACCCTGACGGTAGAACACCGCCGTGCCCTGCTCGTTTTTATTGCTGGCCTTGTTGTGCTGGTCTGGGGTGTGTTGGCTCGCCAATGGTACATTGAAGAGATCGCTGGTCTTTTTCTCATAACCGGCATTCTGGTCGGGCTGGTGGGCCGGTTGAGCAGCCGGGAAATCTCCAACTCTTTTGCAGCTGGGGCCAAAGATTTGGTCATGACAGCACTGATCATCGGGCTGGCTCGTGGAATTCTGATCATTGCCGCGGATGGTCATATCATCGATACGATGTTAAATGCCTTATCCTCCCTCATCGCCAATTTGCATCCCATTGTTTCATCACAGTTCATGTTCATCACACAAACCTTTATCAATTTCTTTGTGCCTTCAGGAAGCGGACAGGCCGCTCTCACAATGCCTGTCATGGCACCCTTGTCCGACCTGGTTGGTGTCTCAAGGCAAACTGCTGTATTGGCATATCAAATGGGTGATGGCTTTGGAAATATGATCATCCCCACATCAGCCGTTACCATGGGTGTGCTTACTTTAGCAGATATCCCCTGGGAACGTTGGGCAAAGTGGCTCCTGCCACTGGAAATTATATTTTTGTTCGTAGGTTTTGCGTTCTTGATTCCACCTTTCTTTATTGGGTGGTAAGAGAACTTATTATAGCGGTTAATTACAAGAAGAGGATGTACATCATGAAGATTGTTACAAGAGTGCTAACTCCATTGCTACTACTCCTACCTATTCTGACGTTTTCTAGTGTCTGGATAAGTTCTGATTCGGTGGGCGTTTTTTTAAAAAACTACGGGGAAGTTGAAATTTGGGGTCCCGTAGCCCCTGGGGACACAGTCAAACAGGTCGATCGTATCACCTTATTGGTTGGCACAGATGAAACCGCTGTTTTTGACTATTCAGAAGATGCTGATGTTGATATCGCTTCAATGCTGGTTGCCGAACCAACACTGAGTGATGTGCAAGGGTTTACGAGTATCAACAACTTCTATTCCTTTGCCGCTCCGGATATTTACGCTGAGATTACACCCTACGCCTGGAATGATGCAGAATACGTTCTTGTTCATATGCTCATCACCAATACGGCTGATACGGCAATTGATGCCACTATTGGTTTTGAGATTATTCCCCAGGTCGATGGAGGTTATGATGGAGTGAACAACTGGGTCCCCGATGGTGAATTCCTTGAGATGACCCGACCAGGAGCCAATCATACTGGATTAAAATTTTTATCGCACCCCATGGCTTCTTTGAGGCAATTCACCTGGTATAGTGGCTATAATGGATCAGATGCTGACCTCTTTAGCTGGTTGGACTATGGAATCTTTGACACAACCATTGTCGAAACCACTGATGATGGGATCGTATCAATCCCATCAACCGGTCCCTTGACCATGGAACCAGAGGTTAGTATCGATTTCTACTATGGCATAGCACGTGGAGCCACACTAGAAGCCCTTCAGACCAATATGGGAGACGCTGAGACTGCCTATCACTCGATTTTTACTGTAGGCATCGATGAGTCGGATCTTCTTCCTGAGGTTGCTACCCTGTCTCAAAATTATCCAAATCCCTTTAATCCTTCAACCCAGATCAACTTTACTCTGCCAGAAGCCGGATTTACTTCGCTTCAGGTATTCAATATTCGTGGTGAGTTGGTAAAGACGATTCGCAATGAGTGGATGTCAGCTGGAAGCTATACACATCTCATGGACGACTCCCAGCTGTCCTCTGGTGTCTATGTTTATAGTTTGAAGTCGGGAAGCACTCAAATCAATAATAAGATGACACTTCTAAAATAAAATAATTGATATCCTCGAACCAGCTTGATACTGGTTCGAGGATGATTTTTGGACATACTTATGGTAAAAGAACGCATCCGGTCTCTGCACAAGGATATGACTCGCAATCAAAAGATTCTGGCAGAATTTGTCATCGATCATATTGAAGAGATTCCCTTTTGGACCATCCATACTTTAGCCGGTGAAGCCGAGACCAGCACAGCCAGTGTAGTCCGGCTAGCTCAACGTCTGGGATTCTCAGGGTACACCGCCATGCGGGATGATATTGTTAATCTTCTTAAAAGCGATTTGAATCGCGACTATGTATCACGCGTTGAGACCCTGGACGGAGACGTCCTTAGCCTGGTAGCAAACCAGGATGTCGTTGATATTAATGATACCTTAAACCAATTGAATCGTGCTGATTTCAAGATCGCCGTTCAATACATTCTTGGTGCAAACAGGGTCTATACCGCCGGTCTCGGGATTTCACATCTCATGTCAGAGATTCTGGCCTATCAACTTAACCAGGTCGGTGTTCCGGCCATTTCTCTGCGTACCGGTGATACCAATTTCTTGGAGCAGCTGGCCTTTTTCGAAAAGCAGGACGCTTTAATTGCTTTTTCGTATCCCCCCTTCTCAAAGGATACGATTCAACTGGCAGAACTTTCCAGAGAAAAGGGTTTAAAGGTTGTCGCTATTACGAACAAGCAGGCTGCCCCCATAAGCTTCCATGCGGATATTTCCCTCACCGTTAAAAGTAAAAATATATTATATACAAATGCTTTCGCCGCCATTTCAGTCATCATCAACGCACTGGCCACTGAGTGCGCACATCTTGATCCAGCCAGAGCCCAATCAATGTTATCACACTATGAATTAATCAATGGAATCTCAGATGAGCCAACAAGCTAAATCCTTGAAATATAACCTATCAGCCAGGTTTACGTGGCTGTTGATCGCTAGCATAGGTATCCCCTTTTCACTCTCTGCCGGTGTTACCGGAAAGATCAGCGGAACCATCATTCAGGCTGAAACAAATGAACCACTTATGGGGGCTACCATTCAGCTGGTTGGAACCAATTATGGACGCATCTCAGACAGTGATGGGCAATTTATCATCCTGAATATATCACCGGGAACCTATGATCTGAAGGTCACCTACATTGGTTACGAGACCATGATCATTGAGGATATGAATGTCAGAGTGGATCTCACTTCTAGAATTGATATCGAATTAAAACCTGCGGTTTTAGAGGGTGATCAAGTCGTGGTTATAGCTTCCAAAGCAGCAATCAAGATGGATTTGACAGCCTCCATGGGCGTTGTCACAAAGGAACAATTTGAAGCCCTTCCCCTTGCTGATGTGGGTGATGCCCTGTCCTTGCAGGCAGGTGTTGTGGGATCAGGTTCTAACCTGAATATACGCGGTGGCCGATCCAATGAAGTGTCCTACCTTATCGATGGAATGTTCGTTCAGGATCCTCTGTTAGGAGGGTTCGCTACAGATCTGGGTAATGATGCCATTCAGGAACTAAGCCTCCTCTCTGGTACCTTCAACGCTGAATATGGTAATGCCTTGAGCGGTGTTGTAAACATCGTCACCCGGGAAGGTGGAAGAACCTGGAGTGGTCGTGTTGAAAGTCGAATGGGAGCATTTCAATCAAGTAATGATAGCCTTAAGAATGAAGGAGGTCGCATCAACTGGTTTGTCGGTGGTCCTCTCATAAGCGAAAAGCTGGCGCTATTTGTATCTGGGGAATTCACTGATCACAACAGTTATCTACCCTTTGGTTTTAGTCTTGAAGACTCATATTTTGCCAAATTAACCTTCACTGGTATTCCTAGACTCAAGATCAATGCCATGTACAGAGCATCAGGCCGGTCATATCAGAACTACAGTCACAGCTGGTCCTATATCCCCGAGCAATACTATCAACATGCAGCCTCCAGTCAACAAATCGCCCTGAACCTCACGCATACCCTCTCTGAGCGACTCTTCTACGAAATTAGGGTATCCCAATTTGAGCAGAAGAAAAGACAGGGAATTTGGCTAGAAACAGATTCTACAGACCACTGGATGACTCTAGATGAGTATGCACCCTGGAATGATAGGGAGCTGGATCCAAATGCGGGCAACGGCTCTGAATTTTATTCTTATGGTAACCCCCCGACCTATATAGATGGTCGGAGCAAAACATTGGATTTGCGCAGTGATGTCATCTGGCAATGGGGTCATTGGAATGAAATTAAAGCGGGTCTACAATACAAATCTCATGAGTTAAAGCTCATAGATATATATGATCCTAAACGGGATCACCCCTATATCGATGATTATGAGGAGTCACCTTATGAAGCCGCGGCCTATATCCAGGATAAAATTGAATTTCCATACCTCGTTATAAACCTGGGACTACGCTATGACTATATGAACGGCAATGCCGCTTTCCGGAAAAGTCCGTTAAGTGACACCACATCAACCTCCACTAAGCCAAGAAATCAAATCAGTCCCAGATTAGGAATTGCACATCCCATTTCTGACCGCACCAAGATTCATTTTGCTTACGGACACTTCTTCCAGAATCCTGAATACCAATACCTCTATGAAAATTCACAATATGATGTGACGGTTAGGGAACCTCTTTTTGGACAGCCCAATCTGGATGCTGAAAGGACTGTTGCATACGAAGTCGGTCTCTCCCATCAGTTCAATGATGCGCTCCTCGGGAGATTCACTGCCTATTACAAGGACATCACCGGACTTATCGGGACCCACTATTTCCCTCCTTACACAGATGAAGCCCCTGATCGATATATTGGTTATACTCTGATTGTGAACGAAGATTATGCCAACTCAAAAGGCTTTGAGGTCAATTTGGACTATAATTCCGGGAAACAAATATCTGGAAGTATTACGTATACCTTTTCAGTGGCAAAAGGAACGGCATCCTCAGAGGGTGAGCAATATCCGGGAACTTCAGAGTCAACCCGGCTTTATTATCTTGATTTTGATAAAAGCCATGGATTTAACGCCTTTGGAAGTTGGAGTATGGGCAAGAACCTGGGACCGAGGATTGCAGGTTTGCACCCCTTCTCGAATACCGAGATTGGGGCAATCCTGAGAGCAAGCACCGGATATCCATATACTCCCAGCGGACGTGATATTGGTTTTGTTGAACCAAATTCACTGCGACTCCCTTTCACCTACACTCTGGACATAGAAGCAGGTAAGAAGTTTTCAATGCCTGGAAGAATTTATACCCGTGCGTTTCTCGAAATACTGAATCTAACCAATGCCTCAAATGTAAGATACGTCTATTCTGACTCAGGGGATCCAGACTATACCCTGGTTGGAGGTTCCAGTGAGGAATATATGCGTGATCCGTCTAATTATGGACCCCCGAGAACCTTTCGTTTCGGTCTAACCTTGGGGTGGGAGTAAGAAAATGGCACTCACAAACAACAATTCAAGAACTGATCTTCACTATAGTATACTCCCAGCCTTGCTGGTCTTCGTGCTCCTCCTGACATCAGAATTAGCGGGAGATAATAACCGCAACCGAGAAACTGCCCCCCTGTCAATTTCAAAGATAGCTGCTATTACAGACCGTGCTGCAGGAACACACAATGGTAGCAATATTGGTTTATTCTTTGAAAATCGTGGCAAACTCTACCCTCGTCGACTGGCAGACGGACCTTCAGGTGAATTTCCTATCAACAGTGGTCACCATTATATCTATCGCATCAACCCCATGGTAGGTGTTGCACCTGATGCTGCCTCTGGACGACAGGCCAATGTGATGCAGGGACGTTATACTGAAAATGAAGAATTCGAAGCTATGGGAGGATTTCATAACCCCAGTCAGGCGAGAGTCGCTTTTAGTGATCAGCCCAACACCTGGCCCGCTTACGGCTGGCCAGTACAGGATAATGCAGGCAACCCCCACATTGTTTCAAGTCAAGACAGCTATTGTGTCTTTGATGATGCCAATAACACGGTAGAACAGCTGGGTATCCAGGTCGCCCAAACCGGCTATGCCTTTGGTTTATCCTATGCTGAGGATTTGCTCTTCTTTACTTACGAGCTTACTAATAATACAGCAACACCTTATGATAGTGTTTATTTCGCCATGTATTTGGACTTTGACATCGGGAATATAAGCGGTGGTGATCCTGAATATTTGGATGACGTCCTGGGCTTTGATGAGGGGAATGCCTTTGTAACCCTCCGAGATAGAGAAGACTATTCGGCTGAATGGGGTGGTGCCACGGGCATCATAGGGATGACTTTTTTAGAGACACCTATGCTCCAGGGTACCATGGCTGGGGTTACGGATCTGCACTATAATCTGGCCTCAAATGATATTGATGATGATAGTCTCCAGATGGTCATCCTGTCAAGTAATACAGATTATTTACCCTCGAACTTTCCACTTGAAAATTATGTTCATACCGGCAGCGATGGAAATACGCGAATTGACGATGTCAATCTCATTGATCCCGCTCTATCGACTGAGTATGTCATCACCATGTCTTCAGGTCCATTTACTTTAGGTCCCAATGATACTTTGAAGTTCATCACCTGCCTGGTTGCTGGTACAAACGACCAAGATCTCTATTCCAATCTGAGTGTAGCTCAGGATCTTTATGCACTGAATTTCGAAACGCCCAAACCACCTCTGACTCCAAACCTTAACGGGTTATCCGGCGATAATGAAGTCACCCTGTATTGGACCAATGTCATTGAGAGCGAACCTGATAAGGTGAGCAATATTCTTGATTTCGAGGGATATAATCTTTATCGCAGTTTGGATCGTGGGGTAAGCTGGGATCAAATCGATAGAAATGTGTTCCCTGACACAGGACCGGACCCTGTTCCCTTGGCCAGCTTTGATCGCCAGAATGGAATTGGAGATGATCTCGGAATTCAATACCACTATACCGATGAATCAGTGATAAATGGGTTTGAATACTGGTATTCTTTAACTGCCTTTGATCAGGGCGATTCAAATGTTGTCAGCCTTGAGAGTGCCATTGGAAATACAACGGACGCCATCAACACCCTTAGCATCATCCCCATGTCAGCTGCTGCTGCAGTAATCCCTGCAAGTGCTCAGGATGTCTGGCACTCAGGAAAAGGGCATTCAAATTATACGCTTGATGTTACTCCTCTGACATTCGACCAGCTAGATGAATACGCGTATGAACTCAGCTTCGACTATACCTCCCGTGCAGAAAAAGGAAATCCCGGGGTCATAGCTGTGCCATTTATTCTGGACTCAAGTGCCACCGGAAGTGACCACTATGGGATCGAATTTATTGAGGGCGATAAATTCAATCTACATAACCTGAGCACGGGAGAAATTATCCGAGAGGCTTATCCGTTCAGGATTGGTCCAGCTTTCCCGCTCACCTCTGCCATGAAGGTTCAATTTGAAATTTCAGATACCTCCAGTAGTCCTCATCCCGGAGATTACCTGAGCCTTATCTTTTCAGCCACACTTAAAAGGACCGCTGACCACAATACCATCACTGTCATGCCGACACAGAGATTTGACACAGGCACGCAACTGGTTTCTGATGATGGTTTATTATTTTCTTTGAATCCCCAGGAGGAATTGCAGGATATTAACATCCCTCCCACTTTGAATTTTGATATTGAGTTTCAAGTAGATAATGCTTCAGCACTTATAGATACGAGCTACCATATCCTGATTGATCAAATTCTTTCTGATAGTGGGACCATAACGTTAGTGATGAGTGTCCGCACCATTGATCTGGGAGAAGTCATCGAAGCAGACACGATTTCCAGTGGATCCGACCTGAGTTTTAATGGGATCGTTGCGACCATCAGCTTTAGCCAGCTGTACCCTCCGCCCGTGGGCACCATGATAAGCCTCACATCAGTGCCAGAATCAGCTCCAAGTATTCAGGATATTTTTCATTTTGGGATCGCTGACAGACACACCGAACCGGAGCTGTCTGATGCATCCCTAGACGCGATTCGGGTGGTCCCCAATCCATATGTGATCGGGTCTCTCTGGGAGATTGAGTTTGGTGAACTAAGACGTGAGCCCTTGCGTCAAATACAGTTCATTAATCTCCCTGAAGAATGCGATATCTATATTTTTACCCTGGCTGGTGGTTTAATAAAAACACTCCACCACCAATCGTATAATGGGACAGAGACATGGGATTTGCGAGCAGAGGGTGGTCGAGAAATTGCTGCTGGTGTGTATCTCTATCAAGTCAGAGCTGATGGAATTAAATATTTCAACAGATTTGCGGTAATCAAATGAGGGTTAAGGTGATGAAGTTGTACAAAATTGCAGTAAGTGTCCTGATGTTGATAACATCGCTAGCTGCTCAAAATCCAAACCTTGGCTCAGCCACAGCCCAGTTCTTAAAAATACCAATCGGTGCCAGATCTGCCGCTCTGGGAGGGGCCATGACCGGGATGTCAAGTGATGCAAATGCACTATTCTGGAATCCGGCAGGAATCACTCAGGAACACAACCAGTCCCTGCATTTTTCTTACATGCCGTGGATGACCTTCTTTGATATCACGGCTATTGCGTATACAAAAACACTCCCAAAATTTGGGACCATCGGTTTCCATATATTGGCCTTGGGAATGGAAGAAATGGAAGTAACAACTGAGTTGCAACCTCAGGGTACAGGCCAATTTTTCGATTCACAAGATTTAGTAGTGGGCGTTAGCTATGCCAGAAAATTAACAGATCGATTCAGTATGGGTTTCACGACGAAATATATCCACCAAAGAATTTGGAATGAGACGGCCTCAGGGATTGCCTTTGATGTGGGTACCCACTACAACATCGACTTCCAGAATACGAGTATAGCCATGTCCATGAGAAATTTCGGAGAGGACATGCAAATGGAAGGTCCTGATCTATTGATCGTCCATGATGACAATGATATCTTTCCAAATCGCTTACAACAAGCTACGAAACTGACGGAGAATCACCCTCTGCCCTTGAGCTTTCAGTTTGGGCTCGCTGGGGACCTGTTTAAAAATGCCTGGTTGCATTCACGCGTTTCGGTTGATGCCGTCCATTTAAGTGATGACAAAGAACAAATCTACTCGGGTATTGAGACCATTCTGGCTCACAGATTCATACTTCGCGGGGGCTATCAACTCAATAATGATGAAGAACGGGGTAGTCTGGGAGTTGGTTTGAATCAACGAATTGACAACTTGGTTCTCAAACTAGACTATGCCTATGTTTTGCATGAACATCTTGAAGACACGCGCATACTCTCCCTAAGTCTGCTTTTTTAAAAGGAAGCTTATTATGACAAATCTACTTCTACCAGGAACAATAAAGCATTTGATCCACCTCAGTCTTTAGGTGAAAATTAAAAACATTACGTTTTGTCTTCTCGCATCCACGAGTATGGTCTTATCACAGGGGAGCCTGCTCCTGGTGGGCGGCGGTAGCGAGGGCTACCATGACTGGTCGGATATCCCCTATGCCTGGTTTGTTGCTCAAGCTGATAGTGGAATCATCGTCAATATTGACGTGAGTTCGACAGCGAGTTGGTATACCGGCTATTTCGAACTTTTCGGGGCAGATCCTGCCAGCCAGGACCTTCAGATCGCCACACGCGCTGCCGCCAATGATCCTGCCACAGCTGATCTGCTCAGATCCGCCTCAGGTATTTTCATTGAGGGCGGTGATCAATGGGATTATGTAGAAACCTGGGATGGAACCCTGGCAGAGCAGGCCATCATGGATGTTTTTGATGCTGGAGGTGTCATTGGTGGAACCTCTGCAGGTCTGGCTGTATTGGGTGAGGTTGATTTCACTGCCCAATATGGAAGTGTGATTGCACCTGAGGCGTTGGCAAATCCCTGTAGATTGGACATCGCCCTCTCGGACAACCTGCTCCCGCTCCTCCCTGGTGTCCTGACAGACAGTCATTTTTACAGTCGTGGACGTCTGGGAAGATTGATCCCAATGTTGGCTCGATGGGAGCATGAAACCGGTGAATGGCTCACAGGTCTTGGAATTGCCGATAACACGGCGGCTTGTCTGGAACCAGATGGTACTATATCCGTCTGGGGAGAAGGTTCCGTCTCCGTCATCTATACAGAACCTGACGTGACCAATAATGTTGACTGTGCCTCAACTCAGGCGCTTGCATCAACATCATTACGGATGGACCAGCTCGTTCATGGATCAAAATACGATCTATATCAAAAATTATTAATCGATGGAGGGAGTGCAATTTCACCTGTCACACCTGAGTCCAATGCACATATCTATCAAGCCCTCACTCTCAATGGCGCTACAGACAGCACGGCAAGTTTTGGGGACTATCAGGTTACCAATTTGACAGAAAATCAGGCAGCCTGGCGTGGAAACCTGGGATTGTCATCTGGAAGTGGAAGTCTACCTGGAGCGGTTATCATGCCCCGAGTATGGCATGAGTATGATGAATATGAAAATCGACTCATTGGCACACTCTGGGCCATTGGTCAACACCCTGGTCTGACAGGAATCCTGATGGATTCAGATGCTATAGCTACGGTGGATGCAGAGGGTGTATTGACACCCAATGGACAGGTTTGGGTCTTTGACAGCCATCAACTCACGCATAGCGGATTCCCAACAGATCACAATACCTGCTATGGCGGTTTGATTGGATTGCGTATTCATATCCTTGGTTCGGGCATTCCCTTCGATCTAACGACTCACCATCCTGTAAGCATACATCCCGCAACTCTCCAATTACCGGAATATTATCTCAATGTCTGGCCCAATCCATTTAATCCATCGACGACGATACACTACAATTTGGTTGAATCAGGATCTGTTGTCCTAAAACTATTCAATATCAAAGGGCAAGAGTTAGCCACAATCGTTGACGCCATAGCTCCTGCAGGTGAGTATGTCTATCACTTGAACGCAGCTGAACTCCCGGCTGGGGTATATTTGTGTTCCTTAGCTGTCGGGAATGAAACTCTCGTAAATAAAATGGTACTGATCAAATAGCTCTTTCAGGATAATATTCTCAAATTAGAATTTGACTGTGGCTTGCATAAGCATTTAAAACACACGCGCAGACTCCTTGTGAGTTTGCTTTATTAAGGAATCCTATCATGTCCACTCTTTCCCGACCATTCAGGTTTCGAATTTACCTCAGTGTCACCCTATTTCTGTTCCTCCAGATGGCTCTGAGTGGTTCATCTGATTTGCATCCTGAAGTGAATACCTTAACGAGCTACGCTGAGTTTACCCACCTGGTGGCGAACAACGTTACAGTGCCCCTGATATGGATGGTGCTCTGAATAGCTGTGCCCTCTATGGCGGACTTTCATTCATTATCGAAGGTGGTGTTTATCGAATGAACAATGAGGACAATCACGATCTCTCTCTCAGAGTTAAAAACTACACTGAATTATTGTGGTCAGTTTTGCTGGACAAAAAGGTACGCAAACAGGCAACTGAAATCATGAGTTCCCATACTCCACTTGATCTGCCGGCCTGGTTACCCACCAACTACTTCTGGGCTCAAATCCATCCCTCAGGAATGACCGTTCCGGTGATTGATTCAATCAGTATGAAAACGATTGAAATTGAAGCACCAAATTTTATGACAGACCTCGTGATCAAAAAAAGTGTGGCTGTCCCCCAGGCCTATCTCATTGATGCTGAATATGATTCCATCTTTTCTGCACTTTTGAACCGACACAACATTGAATATGAGATTATCAAAGCTTCGAAACAAATGCATCTTCAATTTTGTTTGCTTGATTCGGTGGAAAATGAATTTGATGACCTTTATCATCGCTATGGTGGGCGAGTTATCACGCAAATGGAACCTGGGAGGACAATTCCAGTCAAGCCTGGTTCTCTTCTAATCAAAATCCTTCCCCAAGACGGAAGGATGATTTTAACACTTCTTGAGCCGACCATGCTATATGGTCTTTATCAATATCCAAAATTTCAGTCCACCGTAGGTCTTGACAGACGTCTCCCCGTAATACGGGTTATAGATATAGATTCAGACAAAAAGTAATAACAGCTGCCTACCCAAGGTTGATGGGATTATGAGGATAGGGCGCTTCACGATTCTGGAATGATAAAATATCCGGTTTTTGGATTACACCGGCATCAAGATTAATGGCTTTTCGAATGGTCTCATTTTGTTGCCAGCTGTCATAACCCTCCAACACAGTCTCCAAATGAACAATGAGAGCAGCAGAGATAGACCGCGAAGCGCTTTCCCACAAATAGCTAGGCGTATGGTCCACGGCATAGTAGTCGGCCTTGCCGACCGTAAACATAGGATTTTTAAAGGAGGTTGGTTTGGCAAAAGAGAAACCCATCCCTTCGTCGCAGCTGATATCAATAATGAGGCTGCGCGGCTTGAGTGAAGATATTTCATCTTCACTTACAAAAAGCAGAGGATGATCTGGCCTCTGGAGGATTCCGTTTACAATGATTCCTGATTGGTTGATCAAATCACTTAAAGGTTGTTCGGTACCATCGTGCTCTACCACCAGCATCCGGGGTTCACCATCCCCTCCTTCCCGAATACGGACATACTTACAATCGAGTACATCCTCACGCACCTCATGATCGGGACGTTGATAACAAATGGTAATATCCCTATAACCACGGGCTTTAAGGGCGTATATAGCACCGCGACTGACAGCACCAAAACTAAAGATAAGCACCTTACGCTGGTTCCCATAGTGACCATCAATTCCCTTAAGTTGCAGGGCATGTAGGACTGAGCAGTAACCTGCCATTTCATTATTTTTGTAAAAAGTATGGCGGCCGATCTGCCCTCCAGATCCCCAAACAAACATATCTTCAAAGGCGATAAGCGTTTGCTTGCGATCAATAGCGGCCTGGGTGTGCGCTCTTTGCTGAACACAATGGGGATAGCCCCAGAGAATTCCACCTTCCCGGAGTTCTTCGAAGTCCGCTAAGACAGGTTTGGCAAGAATGACCTTTCCGAGATCGGCTAGCAGTTGATGGCGCGTTGCAACGCCACCTGAATGATCAGATAAAAATGAATCACTAAGACCAAAAGGGATTCCATAACCTTCTTCAAATATGAGCTGGCGACGAATTTGTTCAGGAAGACGTATCAGATGATCGGGGTGGATAGGAACACGTCGTTCATCTTCTTTTTTTGAAGTCCCGATGACTCCAATTTTCAACAAACCCATATGGTTTCCCTCTTTTTACAGAACTAATGTTATAGAAGTTCAAAGCACTTCTAGAAGTCCAAGGTACTCCTTTTACATGCGAATGCAACTCTTTGAGAGAATGAGGTTCCCAGACATACCAGATTAAAGCCCTCGCACTTGTCCCTTAAAGGGTACAAAAGGAGTCACAACTTATATTATACCAAGTTAGCCTTAACTCCTCCATCTTTTCCATTTCCACGTCACTAAAAATGCTCACTATAGCTATTACTTCGGCGGGCTCCTCGCAGCCAATAAAGCAGGCGCTAGAAATATTGAATGATATCTGGCAGGCAGAACTGAAACCTGTGCTTGACCGGTGTAGCTCGAAGAGAATAGCCGTAACCTACAAATTAGATAAACGTGACCTTTAGATGTATAGAAGGGTTTGCGGGGTGCCAATGACTAAAAAGGGATCGAATTGGAAATGTATTGAATATGAGAGTCAGATGATGCTATTATTGAATTTCCAGGGATTATTACCTAGAAACATCAGCTTGAGCACCTGCGTGTAGCTCCCAATTCTCTATTAATGATCCCTCAACCTCTAACGCGGAATACGTAGACAGAAGCTGTTACCCCTGGGAATATTTGGTTCAACCCATACTTCACCGTCATGAGCAGCTGCGATTCGTTTGACAATTGCCAGGCCTAAGCCCCGACCTCGTTTTTCTTCTTTGGATAGCTGGTAGCTGCGCAGGAAAATATTTTCCCGATCCTCTACCAGAATTGTTTCACCTTCGTCTTTAACCCTTATCGTAATGGCATCATCATCCTCCGCGTCAATAATGATCTGATTGGTAGCAGAAGCGTATTTGATGATATTGCTGAGATAATTCGCAAATACTTCTGAAATGATTGGATTGACTCGAACCTGAAGTTCGCTCTCCAGATTGATACTCAAAGCCATTCCGGCTGTTGATAATTGTGAACTAAAATCATTCACAACCTCTTTGATTATTTTTGATAGGGAGTGGATTTCTCTCTCAATACGTTCTCCGCTTGCCGTTTTCGCAAGAGTCGTGGTATTTTCCATAACCCCCATCAGGCGATTGCTGCTTGAGTGAACCAACTCGATCATTTCATTATCTGGAATTTCCTCTCTTAAAATCATTGAAACGCTTTGAATAACACCAGCGGGATTTCTAAGATCGTGGGTAATAATGTCCAGAAGTAACGTCTTCATAGAGTCTGAATTTTGTAACTCCAGCTCCACCTGCTGACGCTCATCGATCTCCTGCTCCAATTTGGATATCAGACTTTCGTTCTCTGTATTCAGGCTGGAAATGTCATCGTACTGGCTCTTCAGGGTATTCTTCGATCGCTTCAAAATGCGCGATCTGTTATAAATGAGTGCTGCTACAATCAGAATAAAGAAGCTCAGGATTATGAGTATATTTGTGTAAAGTTTATTCCTAATTAACCCGAGTTGTTGTATTTCGTTTCTGGCAGTAAGCTCCAGATTCTCACTAACCTCCTTCTCAATACTATACTTGACCTGTAATTCAGTGAATTTAGCCAGGCTTTCAGAATTAAAGAGACTGTCATTCATCATTGAGGCGGTTTTATAATATTGGTAGGCCCCAGATATATCCCCGCGTCCTTCAGCGATCTCAGATAGTAGGTAGTGATTATCTCTCACAAGGTCGTAGTAGTGCTGGGACTGAGCAGTTCTAAGGCTTTTTCCGACGTACTCCTCTGCCTCGTCATACTGACCAAGGGCGGCAAAAGTCACTGCGATTTTATTTTCTGCGATCGTCTTTCGATGCTTGTTCTTAACCTTCGCTGCATGTCGCCATGATTGCTGATAATAGGTGAGTGCTGAGTCTAACTGGCTCAGGGTGTAATAAACATTACCAATATCATAATAACAGAGTGAGGTGGCAGCTCCAATGCTGCCTTCAGCCAGATAGTCTTGCAAAGACAACTGGAAATACCGTAAGGCGGATTCATAATCATTCATCGATTCCTGACATCGACCAATGTTGTTATATGAGTATGCTCGAGCAGATAATTGGTGACTACTAATCGATATATCTAACGCTTCTTCATGAAACTGGAGCGCTTTTTCAAACAATCCCCATTCCTGATATATCAAACCAATATTGTTGAGTATTAGGGCAACACCTTTGGACTCTCCTTTCTGTTTCCGAATTTCCAGAGCGCGTTGAAAATGTGGTAGAGCAGCATTGTAATTACTTAATCCCCAATTTGAGACTCCTAAATTATTTGCCACTGTTGCGATCAGGAGTGAATCAGCATGTGCTTCAGCGAGCAGGAGTGCCTCATGGTAATATTTGTTGGCATCATCGAAAGCACCAAGGCTCCAGTGGTAATAGCCAAGCGTATTCAATGTCCTTGCTCGTGGGAGTTCATCACCATTATTTTTAAACAGATCATGAGCCTGGAGTGTATAAATTATAGCTTCCGTGGCTGAAGTGTCGTCTATCACATCGCTGATGTCGAGTAAAAGGGTGGCTCGCATTGAATCATCATCCGTTTTAGCAAAGACCTGCCATAAACTGTCAATTTTTGATACCCCAGCTAGAGAATTCCCTTCTAAAGGATCTCCGGCAAGACCTGTTGTAACCCCTGAAATTGACAGGAATAGTAATACATAACAATATTGAGTTAAGTGCTTAATAAGATCCCAATGCATATATAAATATTTCCCTTCAAAGTCCATTTGGAGCTTTTTCTAAATCCTGCAGAGTTAAGCTGTATGCACGACTTACAAAAACAAATAATTCGTGATTTTTTAACCGGGATTTATCTGAATGTAAATCGTCAAAGTAATTCGGACAAGATCGCTTAATAAATAAGAGAAACTTTCCGGCATCCAACATATTAAGCAAACACTACGCCGTGCTGCTTTCAACTAAGCGGTAGACTCATTATTCTCTTTCTCGAAAATCAATGCGTCCGCACACAACCCACGGAGCAAGGATGAAACCGAGTTGGTAAGCTGCGTTCCAGGTTCGAGTCCTGGGCGGTGTACGAAGATAAGTCCCTGAATATGCGGGCTAATTCACCAGAATAGAAATGGCCCGAACACTGCTCCTTTTGAGAGCTGTGGTACTATGGGGTCATGTCTATTTTAATTTGTTATACACCACTAAAGTGTTCGTTGAAAGAATATGGTGGGTCGCTGACAATAACCATTCACAAACTTGTCATAACTACCAACCACTTCTAAGCCAATCCCGAATTCTGGAATAGGTGTAAAATAGATTTGGCCACGACCATTTAGTCCAAGTGAGGTATATGTATGATCCTGATACTCTGAATAATTCCAATCATATCCCCAAACAACAGCTGGACCTATTGAAGCTGAAATTCTTACAAAACGTTTTGCGAAACTCAGACCATAGCCAACACTAAGTGATTTGCCAATGTAAGAAGTACCGCCCCCCAGGGTAAATGGAGTGTTTAGATCCAAAGCTATATTCCAATACCTATCAGAACCGAATTTTTTTACCAGGGATGCGCTTAATAATTCTTCATCTGAACTCATGAAAAGTCCTGCCGAGCCAGTAAGCGAACCTTTCTCATGGTTTTGACCAAATCCACACACACACAATCCCATGACTAACACAATTACCAATACCATTTCCGATTTCATCAACCCCACCTTTATCCTCTGCCTGTGTGTATAACGCCCCAAGCTTGAGCGGCTTCCGGACGATTTAGCCATTTGTATAAACACTGTATCCCTGTAAGCCAATTTAGTCAAGGTAGTCTCCGTTTTGAGTCCGTTCGACCTTGTTACACAGAGATTATACTCACTTCTTGATATATTTAACGCCTGCTAATGCTTCAAAATCAATATCTTGAGTCCACAAAGTCGCTTTACTTGCTTTTGCCGTTGCATAAATCATGCTGTCAGCCATAGGGATTTTGTATTCACTACTGATCAATGCTGCGGACAATGAAATTTCAGATGATAGGTCGATAACATGACCCTGTTCCATAATGGCTACAGCTTGAAGAGCAGAGTGTTCATCACGTTGGATAAGAATCCGTTTAAATACTTCATAGATATTAATGGTTGAAACAACCAGATGCTCTGTATCTTCGATTGAGCTTGCAAAGAAGTCTGCATTTTCTCCGTCAGCGAAATATTCAAGCCAACCTGATGAATCTACAAGGTTCATACGCGGTCCTCTTCTCGATTAACAGAAGTGTCTAGACCTTTTAAGAATCCTTTCATCTCAGAAGCCTTTTTGACAAGTATAAATTCAATTCTTTCTCCATAGCGAAGGATTTGAAGTTGCATACCTGGTTTTAAAGCAAGTTGGGTGCGTATTCGTTTGGGAATTACTACCTGATATTTTGGTGATACTGTAACGGTCAGCATATTACTATGTCCTTTATGTTATACCGTATAGTATATCGATAGCGTACATGTATGTCAATAGAATGATCGATAGTTTTGACCTTCTGTGTAACGTCTTGCGCTTGAGCGGCTTCCGGACGATTTGTCACTTTGCATTTTTAGTGTTTCCTGCGACATCATTTCAGCAAACCGATCCCTTTTAGTGAGTCCGCTTGAAGTAGCATGTTAGCCAGTTTTCATCCTTTGGAGAAGACTTAGAACATCTTCCCGATTTTTAGTAGTTCCATATCAAGAATTAATTTTCCATCACTTAACCAAGCCTCACTGAGTCCCAAATCTTTAGATTCTAAGTACCTCCCGCCAAATAAGCTCATTCCCCAGTACCACCCATTGTAGCCATACTTCCGGTATCCAATTCCAAAGGTCAGCCCGAGTTTATCATCAGATACAAGGCCATCATCATCTGTTTCATCTGCATACCAATATGATCTTCTCTCGCCTTCAATGTGAGTTAGTCGTATTCCACTGCTTATGTAGAAGCCTTTACGATGTTTACCCAAAAAGTATCGATAATGGGAATCAACGGTGTATTGTTTATACCTGTCGCTCCCATGTACTATATAGAACGGAAATGCAACTTCTGCTTTGTCTGAGGCAGTGAATGATGAAATGCTTCCTGAAAGTAAAAAACCTTCATCACTAGCAGTTGAGAATAGGAATGATACAGGGTTAAACTCAACTCCAAATCTTTTACCATGGAGGGGATCCTCATAAACTACTTCACTCAACATTATCTCTTGGTTCTTAATGATAGTGTTTTGGTTTGCCAATAGTGAGTCTGTCATTGTTGAATCTTGCGATAAGCCTACATTTATGGTAAGTATCGCAAACATAATTATCCATGAAACATTTCTAGAATTTTGCATTATTTCTCCTTAATCTGGCTAACGTCTTGCGCTTGAGCGGCTTCCCGAAACAGACTCGCTAAATAATCTATGTGATTGCATATGACCCCCGTCGTGTTAATTAAAGCTTACATGAATTTAACTTTTAGGACTACTTAATCAAGGCCTGATAGGGACACGGAAAATCTGCTATATGTCGAGTAGGTGAAAACTACCTGATATCAGTTGTTCTTATAGAGGCAACAAAAAAGGCCAGCAAAGCTGACCTTATATATGTACTCCGGACAGGGCTCGAACCTGTGACCTACGGATTAGAAATCCCTGGCCTTTTCAGCTATATAAGGGCTGAAAGGGTGTCGGTCACCAAAAAGTCTCCATTTTGAAAAAGTTTTAAAATAGGATTAGATTAGATATCCTAAGCTTGCCTTAATGAGCCAACTTTGAGCTTGCCAGACGATTTAAACTTACCCCTGCTTCTGCTGCTTCAAGGGCTAGGTGTCTGTGTACATCAGGTGGAACACGAACCACAAATTTCCCACTGAAAGATTTTTCTGCAAGAGCAATTGGAACAGGATCTCCTGCATCCACTAGATCAGAGACCACATCTTTTACAACAGTTCGAATTCCCTTGAGAGCTGCTTCCTGTGAATCCGCAAGCCAGCTTAAACTAGGATATTCAATACAGAGACCTACGTATTCCTTATCTTCTTCTGACCAGGTGATTCGGTATGTATAGTGATTAATGTCCATGTTGTTTCCTCTCTATTGCCTTTAGGACTTGTCTGACCTGATAGACTTTTGCTTTGCCTCCAGCATTCTGAATATTTACTCTTGGATCACCGGGCCAAGGCGTTTTGTAAACTCTATGGCTTGTCCCTTTTTGTCGCGGTGTACCAAAGTAGTGGTCACAGACTTTACAAAGATCAGAAAATTTAATTCCGTTTGGATTCTTTTGCATTTCTTGCACAATATCGACAATCTTTGTCATGCTATATAATATCATTATTGATACTACATTGCAAATATTTTTAATAACAAATTGACTGTAGGATATAACTAGTGACAAGGGAACTACCTGGCATCAGTATTACTAGTGAAGGCAGGAAACAAAAAGAGCCCCTCAACAAGGGACTCTTTTTAGTACTCCGGACAGGGCTCGAACCTGTGACCTACGGATTAGAAATCCCTGGCCTTTTCAGCTATATAAGGGCTGAAAGGGTGTCGGTCGCTAAAAAGTCTCCATTTTGAAAATGTTTTGAAAATTGATGTAAAAAGCCCCTGATTTTGAGGTCAGGGGCTTGTGTGGACACTCTAAAATGATAGCCTTACTTGATTAGAATTGCTTTTTCCACAGCTTGCGTTTGAGGGGTCTGCAGGCTTATGAAGTACACACCTGCCGCAACATCCTCACCCGATCTATTCACACCACTCCATATAATTTCATAGGATCCAGGGTTGGTCATACCCATCTCAGCATCCCAGACTTCAATTCCGAGGGTATTGTAAATTACGATCTTCATCTCTGTCTGCTGGAGCATCTCGAAGCCGATGGTCGTACTTGGATTAAAGGGGTTCGGATATATCGAACTAAGCTGGAAAGTGCCTGGATTCACATCGGTTTCTTCAGCACGACACAAAACAGAAACGGATTTGTGAACAGTAATTTGGCCCTTATAATCCACATCAGAAAGGCGGTAGGCATAGGTCATACCTGCCTGGCCTGAGTTGTCCGTATAGGCATACTCGTTGCGAGCGGATGTTGATCCATGACCACTCAGAGACTCATCTGATAAATAGCTGGACAGCTCAGTCCAAACCGTCTCAGTTTCAGTGTTGGCATCACGACGTTCGATGACAAAGCCCAGGTTCTCTATCTCTGATTCTGTTGACCATTTCAGGAGGATATTCGCATGTTTGCTCTCTGCAGTAAAGGAAGAGAGTTCGACCGGTAGAGAGGAGTCTACGCCTTCTGCCCATACAAGGTGAGGATAACCAGAGTTCATTCCTGCAGTGATTTTCCAATCATCATCTTCACCATTAACTGTAAAATCCCAAGAGGCATCAGTAAAAGTAGATTGAGTTTTCATTTCTGTTGTTGTTTTACCTGTTCCCCCAGAACTGCTAGATTGCCCAGATGTTCCTATATCCCAAAAAGAGTTGGTTGTACTTGCAGAACTACTCACTCCCACCAATCCACCAACAAGACTAGTTCCCGTAACCAAACCTGTACTATAGGAGTTGGTGATTGCAGCAAAATTAAATCCCACCAAGCCACCAACATAACGACCTCCTTCAACCGAACCTGTACTATAGGAGTTGTTGATTTGTGATGAAGCTTCATTACGCCCCACCAATCCACCGACATTGTTTCCCGAACCCGTAACCGAACCTGTACTATAGGAGTTGTTGATTACAGACTCAGTATAATTAATTCCCACCAATCCACCAACATAACCAGCTCCCACAACCGAACCTGTACTAAAGCAGTTGTTGATTTGTGATGAAGATTCATTACGCCCCACCAATCCACCGACATAGCTATCCGTACCCGTAACCGAAGCTGTGCTATAGGAGTTGTTGATTTGTGATGAAGATTCATTACGCCCCACCAATCCACCAACATAACCAGCTCCCACAACCGAACCTGTACTAAAGCAGTTGTTGATTTGTGATGAAGATTCATTACGCCCCACCAATCCACCAGTATCATATTTCCCAGTTATATTTACATTTGTTACACCCAAATTTGATATTGTGCTATTACTGGTTTCTCCAAACAAACC
>Ga0307989_1000393_pt1 | contig 28776 bp, 15 predicted proteins | sample EllFjometagen185_FD_203164 | JGI IMG/M metagenome (GOLD analysis project Ga0307989, IMG submission 203164) | Marine microbial communities from Ellis Fjord, Antarctic Ocean - #185 | ecosystem: Environmental > Aquatic > Marine > Unclassified | place: Southern Ocean | collected 2014-10-08 | reverse complement strand
AAACGTAAACGGAAGAACTGAAGCTGTGAAAAAGTGCTTGTTGTTAAAATGATGAAAATGCAGCTAACAGGCGTGTCCACATTAAGCAAGAAGGTATCTGAAAGAACGTGGCACACGCAAAACATTACCCATTCTTCTCGAATCGGCAATGTATCAGTTAACAATTTCTGGGAAAGCGGACGAACCAGCAGATCTTTTACTTCGCTGAGTTTGCCCACAGCATTCATGGCATCCTTGCGCTGACTCATTGGTCTTTGCCCCATCACTTCACCAGAGATCAGGAAATCTACGTTATATTCCTTCATAAGTCTGCCAGCTTCTTTGAACATCAAGCCATGACAATCAATGCAGGGATTCATATTTTTTCCAAAGCCATAGCGGGGATTCTTCAACATCTCCAAATGAAGTTCAGTTAAATCATGCACCATTAATTCAAACCCGATTGATTCTGCAACCTTCTTTGCATTCTTTGAATTGAAAAAAGGAGTTTCAAAAAAAATCGGTATTACTTCATACCCCAATTTGTGCATGTGCAAAACTGCCAGCATGCTATCAAGTCCACCGGAAAACAAGGCAAAACATCTATATTTCTTTTTCATAAATTACACTCCAATGTTATCTGCTCAGATGGTAAACTAAATGGTGCTGGAGGGGAGACTCGAACTCCCGACCTACTGATTACGAATCAGTTTTTAACATCCACTTAACCATCTTTACACTAATAAGTTACAGGCTCTTACAAATAATTATGCAACAAATATGCAACAAAATTATTTCAAAAACTCGACTTTCACCTATTGGTTTTAAGTTTTTTTTGAGTGAATTATTGTCAAGTTGGATTGATTTATTTCAGTTTGTATTATCTGTATCAATAAAAGATCCCCTGACTATTTAATCAGGGGGATTTGTGGAGGATATGTTTGATTATTTTAACAACAGCATCTTCCTCATTTCAGAGAAATCTTTAGTTCTCATCTTATAAAAATAAATTCCTGAAGATACTGATTTACTGTTGTCATCTTTTCCATCCCAAACAATAGAATGCTGACCAACTGTCAGCTGTTCACTGACAAGCTGTTTCACTTTCTGGCCTTTCAGATTGTAAATTGTTAGGTCAACCTTAGATTCTTGAAGAATGGAATAATTTATCGTAGTCGTTGGATTAAATGGATTGGGAAAATTCTGCTGTAATTCAAATGTACTTAAATTAACAATATCATCATCAGCGTCTGCAATTCCACCATCCCAATAAATATCATCCAAGGCAAATTCACATTGAGCTCCGTTTACTTCCAATATTACGAATTCATAACTCAACATTCGCAGATCGATAAGTTCCCCTCTGATATCTTCTACTGGTATAGTTGCCTGTGCCCATTCTCCATTTCTAACAAGTCCATATGCTGTTTGATTGGCAGGAAATTCAACATAACTCTGATTACCCCAGGCATCGATAATACCAATTTGAAATGCGATATTGGCTGGAATCTTGATCATGAATTTTAGATTTCCTTCTCCAAAATTCAAGAGGTTTACCGGTTGAATAGACATGACCCCAGCTCCAAACCAACCAAGACCAGTGGTTTGCCAGGAAATCCCATTTTCACCTTCAAATGGTGGAATCGTTCCATCCGTAAGAGTGCCTTCCCACGCATATATTTCGGCATTTACGCCAGCTTCCAAACTATTATTAGTCGGAGTTTCATCTGTAAAAATTCCAAATGTTCCGCTTTCAGCAGTTGGAGGTCCCACCTGAACTTCCCCCTGTCCGTTCCATTCCATCACTTTGATGTAATCGATGTACATTTCAGCAGGAAAAGGCATGGAAACAGGAAGTCCGCTACCGGGATCACCAAGATTGTAGGCATCTGTAAAGGCACCGCCAATAGCCAGATTTGCTATCAGATAAAATGGCTGATGAAATTCGGTAGAAATACTATCAATGGCAAATGGTTCAGTATAAAGATCATATTCAATCTCATTATCGATCATAGTAAACCGCAAACTATCCTCATCCCAATATGTTCTGTAGATAAGAAAGCGGTCGATGAGAGGATCAGTATAATTATAATAAGGTCGGCAAAAGTCATCATCCGGATCCCAGGAAAGGCTAGCTGCTCCGGAAGGATTATTCGGATTAACTGCATCATCTGAAAAAAATATTGCATTTGATCCAACCATCTGGTTAACTGTAGAATTATTCATTCCATTGCCACCATTGTGTTCGTCATGCAGGTCTCTGAATGCTTGGGTGTGTCCCATCTCCATCATATCGATCTCACCGTTGCGGGGCCAGCCGTAATTTGCTGTACCCAGCATCCAGACAGCAGGCCAGCCACCCAGATCAAGATCAGGAATGCTGACTCGAGTTTCGATCATACCGTATTTGACAGAGAGCTTAGATTTTGTATTGATCCTACCAGAAGTATGGTTTAATGGATTTCCCCATTGATCTACAATTTCGGGACCACTTTCTTCCTGGGCAGTTATGTGAAGGGCATTATTTCCCGGTTCACCAGGAATTTCTGCAATTTCCACATTATTCTCATGATAGAATTCAAGTTCTCCATTACCCCAACCCCAGGAGCCATTTCCAGTTTCAATGATCCAGTTATCAAGATTTTCGAAATTATCTTCCCAGATCACATCTCCGATTTGGGCGAGTAATAAATTTACTGATATTAATAAAATTGTTAATAATAATATTCTTTTCATCTCTTTCCTTAGTTTGCTTTTAATATATCAAACCCGGACAATGCCTAAGCATCAACCGGGTTTAAAATATGTGTCATTTTCTATTAAGAATTATTAAATTCTTTTCGAGACAATTCCTGTCTCAAAATCGTAAACATATCCCCATTCACTCATATCTGCCAAAGCTTGTACAGGATCGCTATACAAAGGCATCAGATTCATATTGGATGGATCATACAGACTTTGAGCTACCAGATTTCTGAGTAGCACAGCATAATATGTTTCTTCTGTAAGCCATTCTGCCCGCCACCAGGTTACAGAATTAAAGAAGTGATCTAATGTAGCCCGATAAGCTCTTTTTGCCTGTTCTTTAGCATTCTCACTTGGATTTGCTCCTCCATCTGTGTAGATTTCATGTAATGATTTTGCTGTGAAATACTGATATTCTCCAATTGGTATTTTGGCCAGAATTGTAGCCCACAGATAGAATCTTGATTTTGCTGATGGACATTCTGCACTAAAGTCCCAAACGTTTTCCATGTTAATACTGGCGTCTGCATAAGGATTTTCAGGATTATCCAACACACTTTTGTCAGGATGGATTCCTTCATTTTCACTGAATAGATTGAGTTCATAACCTAATGGAACTTCTACTTCAGTAAGGATAGAACCGTCTTTCGGATCACAACCCGAGAGGAAAATTATTAAAAGGCTTAAAACAAATATAATTGATCTAGTTTTCATAATTTACTCCTTAAAATTCAAATCTGTAATACAGACCGGTTTGGAATTCATAATCATTATTTACAGATTCACTTTCATTACCTGGTGAGTTTTCATCAAGTGATCTGAAAAGTGATCTGACACCTAATCTGCTGGAAATTGTTTCATCCAGAATGTTATCGATAAGTACTGAATAATCCAGCATGAATTGATATGGGAAAGTTATATTGAACTGGCGGTACCAGTCAAGTGGCCCCCAGGCATCTTTCTTCGCATAACCAGAAATGTAATGCATTTTATTGATCACGAATTTCGCATCCAAAGAATAATATTCGGCAGGATCACCGTTTGGATTACCAGAAGCCTGCTGCTTTCCGGCTTCAAGATTAGAAATTATCTTCAGATTTGTATTTGGATTCATAACGAATTTACCTTTTGCAAGCCACACATCTTCTGCTGGCAAACCACTGCCAAAGGGAGCATTGGTTTTGCCTGCCTGATAGAAGAAGAGATTGGCATCAGATACAGTTTCGTAACGGGTGAAATTGCCGCCGATGCTGCAGGCAAATTTTGCATCTTCTCTTTTATCACTGTCCCAGGTATAAAAATAACTAGCGGGTGTCGGGTCGTAGGTTACAAAGAACTCGCCAGACATTGTTTCTCTGTTGTCCAATACAGCAAATGGATCTTTGTCTCTATTACGGGGGGTAAGACCAGGGAAGAAAGTTGTGCCATTTGAATAAGCATCAATATTTGGATTAGAATCGATAAGATTCTTTCTGTATAAACCTCTGGGTAGGAACCAGAAATTGCCGACAGGTAATAAGAGTCCTGCTTCATATTCAATTTTATTACCCAAAGCTGAATAAGGCATGGTTGTGTCAAATTCTCGCAGTGGATTACCTCCGTCAGCAACCAAGCCGGCATAATTAATTCCAACATCAAGTTTTGCACCACCCCAGACATTCACTGTTACTTTAGCTTTCACACCTTGCATGTCAAGCAGATCAATTTTGTCTGTATAAACATTTTCATCTTCATAATAATAAAACTCTTCATCGAGTTTTTCACTACCTGCAAACAGGTAGCCTATTTCAAGTTTTGTTCTTGGTATAATATCAGTTTGAAGATATAAAGAAGTCTGACGTGTAGCACGAGAAGTAGCTTCTGTGGCAGTTGAAGAAGCATCTGCTCTGGCAAAGTCTTCGGAATGGATTAATGCTAATCTGAAATAATTTCCAAAGTGGAAAGGTAATTTAGTTACTACTTTGGGATTAGCGCCCCAATAAATTTCAGGTCCAGCTACAACCTTCACATCACTAAAAACTCCTTTACCAGAAAGTTCAAAACCAAAAGGAGCTTTAGCATTCCAGATATCCATTCCTTCCATATCTGTAGCTTCATACATCAATCCGTAAAAATCTCCTTTGTAACCCCAATGAAAGCGTGGAACATGATAGAAAGTAGTGAAATCAAATTTCTCGGCGCTGTAAGTAGCTTTAAAATTATAAATTTCTAATCGTTCGTAATCTTTTACTTCTTTTGTTGTATTTACTTCAAGGCCATTTCCATTGAGTTCAGATGCTACGGTTACATAAGATTCACCGCGCTTGCCATAATACTCTTCCAGCTTTTTATCTACAACGTTTCCTAAAACATTCAAGCTGAAGTTTCCTTCTAATCTGCTGAAAGGCTGGAATTCAAAATCCAGAAACAGCATTTCACCATTAGAAAAATCCAGGCCGTTTTTGCCGTTATTTTCAACTTCTTCTGATTTCCCATTGAAAACCATATCTCCTCTCAGACTACCACCTGTGAGACGTATGGCATCACTTTTCTTCTTCTCCTTTTGCAATAAAGTTAAATTTCCAAGTAGATTCAGTGCATTCATATCGATATTATCAATTTTGGAATTCATCTCAGATTTATTTACACTATAAAGATCGATGTCCCAGATCTCTGATAATGTATAGTATGCCATTCTCGGTTGAGCTTCGTAGACTCTATCATCATTAGGACCGTTCAGACCACAGATGCCAAACCACTCTTCGTTCATATTGTTGCGACCTTGAACAAAATCGAATGAATAACCACCATTACTCCAGGATGCATTATTATCTTGTATTTCAAGGTTTTCGACCTGCTTGTATTTCCACCATTCATCTCGCCATTCGAATAAGCAGCCACCGATGGCGTTTCCTTCTTCACCTTTATCGTAACTTTTGTTGTATATTTCCTGCCAGTTTCCCTTGATGATATGAGCCTGACCAGCTTGATCTTCATTGAAATCTTTAGCATTAAAAGCATCACTGCCGAATTCTGTGAGCATCACTGGAAGACCCAGTTCTTGATCGACTCTTTTCCACATATCCGTAAAGCTTATCCCGCGATAAGAATTAACTCCAAGGATATCCAGGTCTTTACAATATTCTACGATTAGATCAATATACTGAATATCTCCATTCACAATCGTGAAGAGATGATTTGGATCAATTTCTTTTCCTGCCTTCATAATCTCGTTATATAAACTATACAGAGATTTTGCTTTTTCCTTATGTTGCTCACCTACAGGAAGGTCTTCGATCTCAAAACTTGACCATTCCAATCCATAGTTACTTTCATTGCCAAGAGCAAACATCAAAACACCTGGAGTGTTTTTGTATTGTTCAACCAAATCGAGAATGTCTTTCTTCAAAGTTTCACGGGTGAGTTTATCAGAATAATTAGTTTGAGGGATCCAGGTTCCACCGACGTTATATCCGTATCTTCCCATTAAATGATTCACAACAGTCATTATACCATGTTCTTCGAAAATATAAGTTACCCATTTTGGTGGTATTATTCCAAATGACCGAATAGTATTGATACCAGCATTTTTCATAAGATTACATTCATAATCCAATACTTTCTGAATTTGTTCGTCTGTATTAGCCCACAAATTGAAAGCATAATTTTCACCAATCGGAGTGTAACCCCACACAATACCTTTTACGAAATAGTCTTCACCATTTACTTTTAGCTTCCAGCCATTTTCATCATGATAAGTAGTTACTTTGTCTGGCACTAATGCATGAACGGTTGTAAAAACAAAAAATAAGATCGTCGCTGCAATGATGACAATCCGTCTTGTTTTTGCTGCAAAATTGAATTCAGCCATATTTCCTCCATTATTTTTTAATTGCTCTTTCTACACCTATAAAATAACTCTTTCTTCTGCTATATAGCAATTTTCGGATTGCGTTTTATTGTCAAGATATTTTTCTTTTTCTGGATAAAATATAATGAAAATTATTTTTGGGCAGGGTGGAATATGTAGTAGTTCTGATACTATAATTGAGTGTTTGCTGGGATGCAGGAATTTCTTTTTACAAGTCGTGCAGGAAGTATTATATGCTTATAATCTATATCTTTACCATCAATTGAGGAAAGTAGCATTTCTACTGCTTTATTTACCATATCTTCAATTGGAGCAGCATTTGTAGTAAGGGCAGGAAATACTCTAGAAGCAACTTCAATATTGTCGAATCCGACAATACTGATTTCATCAGGAATACTAATACCTCTCTCGCGAATTGTTTTCATTGAACCTATGGCCATGGAGTCGTTTGCACACATTATAGCAGTAGGAGATTCTTGCATGGATGCGAAATATTCGCCAGCTTTTTCTCCTGATTCATAAGAATAGTTACCTTTAAAGATCAAAGATTTGTCTTCTTTGATGCCCAATCTTGTTAAAGCGCTAGTATATCCAAGCAGTCTGTCTCTGCAGACGTCAGAATCTAATAATCCTGAAATAAAACCAATCCGTCTGTGACCTAAAGACCAAAGGTATTCAATAGATTTACTACAGCTATTGTAGTTGTCTATAGTAACTGAAGGTATAGATTTATCTGCTGCTATATTATCTAACAGCACTATAGGCAGATACTTATTTATTTCCTGTATTTTGTCTTCAATACGTGGAAAACAGCAGATGATCACGCCATCAATTTTCTTCTGATTCTTGAGAGGATTAAGATCGTTAAAGTCCGAAAAAAGTAACATGCTATAGCCCTTTTTCTTAACTGTCTTATCTAATGCCTTGAAGATTAATGAGTAATAAGGACTGGAAATGCCTTCTTTGATATCTTCATCCAGGAAAAATCCAATATTACGTGTTATTTTAGGACTCATCTTTCTATTACTTACGAAAGTACCTTTTGTTGTAAATTTATGTAAGATACCTTCTTCTTCCAATTCAGTAATAGCCTTGCGCACTGTCATGTATGAAGCGTTGAGTTCTTTTGCCAGTACTCTTTCACCCGGAAGTTTACCAACAATAGAACCATTTCTTATATAGTCTTTAATGCGATTTTTTATATGGATATATTTAGGTGTCTTATCATTCATTAGAATACATTAAAATCCTTATTATATTATTTTCTTTAAATTTACACTATAGCAATAGTTCAGTTTACTACAACTGCATGGACTATAATACAGGCACTGCTATAACTCACAAAATCAAAGAATATATATACGGATAATTAGTCAAGAAAACTTTTATAAAAGGCTTTAAGCTAGTACAAAACCGTTTTCAAAATTACTAAAAAGAATAAAAATGCTTGACATGAAAAACCATAAAACAGAAATTGCTATATAGCAAGACGGAGATCGTTTTGTTTATATGTGTAAATAAATCAATTTATTATTAGGGGAGGTTTCACAATGACACGAAGGGCATCGCATTTTGTCTTATTGGTTGCGTTTTTTTTATTTCTCTTTGGATGTGATAATATCACAGACCCAGATCCGGTTCCGGATCCTACAATCCCAGTTAATTATGAATTAGTATGGGAGGATAACTTTAATCAGGCAACTCTTGATGACACCTATTGGGATTACGATCTCGGTTATGGTAGTGATGGCTGGGGAAATGATGAATGGCAGCTTTACACAGATTCACCTGAGAATATTCGAGTGGAAGATGGAAACATGATAATTTCAGTTCAATGTCCATCTGGCGTGCCTGATAAAAGAGATGGTTCAGTAACTTCAGCTCGTGTTAAAACTCAAAATAAAATTTCCTTTAAATATGGAATGATCCAGGCTAGCATTAAAGCTCCGACCGATACAGGAATGTGGCCGGCTTTCTGGATGCTTGGCAATAGCTTTGAAACAGCTGGTTGGCCTTATTGTGGTGAAATCGACATCATGGAAATCAGTCCTTTGTTGCATGGTAATAGCACCACAATGTGTACTATGCATTGGTGGGATGATTCTAATGACAGTTATAGTTCGCATGGCACAACTTATGATTTAAACGAATCACTTTCAGATGATTATCATGTTTATGAAGTTGAATGGGATGAACAGCGTGTTATTGGAAAAATTGATAATATCACTTATTATACTAAAGTAATAGATCCAATCACAATGAGTGAATTTCTACAGAATTTCTTCTTGATTTTCAACGTTGCAGTAGGTGGAAATTTAGGTGGAGCTCCCGATGATACAACAGTTTGGCCGCAGCAAATGCTGGTTGATTGGGTTCGAATTTATCAGAACGAAGAAGATCTGATCCCAATTGAGACTTATGGAATATTTACCGATGAAACTCCGGTCGATGAAGCTTTGGAAATAGGAGTAAATGCAGAAATTTATGTTTGGGAAGGCACTCTCGTTAGTGGTTCAATTCCTCCTTATGAAGGCTCAAATGTTCTTTCCTGGTCATCTACCGGTGTAGGATGGTTTGGTGCCGGAATCAGCTCAACTATGCCCATTGATCTCTCTACATTTGAAGAAGGCACTCTCAACTTCATGATGAAGATACCTGATAACGTAACTTTCAAGATCGGAATAATTGATGCGCAAGGTAACGAAAACTATGTCCAATTCCCAGCTGAGCAGACAACCTATGGTTTGGTTAGAGATGGTGAATGGGGACAGGCTATCATACCAGTTTCAGACCTCATGGGAAACGTTAACCTGCAAATGTTAACCTATGAATTTGCCATCCTGGAAGAAAACGGTGCAAATTGCGAATTTGCCATTGATGATATTTACTATGATGGTGGCGGAACAGCAGTCAGCAGTGTAAGCTTTGATGCAGATAGCTATGACGAGGATGATGCCATTGCTATTATTACCGTTACAGATGAAACTGCTGCGGGAACTACGGTTTCTGTATTTGCAGATAATGGAACAGAAACAATTTCTATTGATATAGCGCTTGATGTAGATGGTGAAGGTACTGGAACTTTGAATTTCGGTCCTACCAATGATGACACCGATACAATTGCCATCACAGCTGGTGGTTCAATAACAGTTTCTTACACTGATGCAGGTAGTGCAGTTAGAACAGATAGTGCCAGCATTGAAGGTGGATCTGGATCAAATGCTATTGGAATTTATTCCGAGTCTCATACTGATCCAATGCTTCCTTATACAGCAATTATCAATAGTGCTGACTGGAGTGGTAATTCTGCTGCACCGGATGAGCAAAGTACAGCAGTCACACCTGTAGACGGAACTTACGTTCTTTCTGTTGAATATACTGACCAGGGTATTGGTTGGGGTGGAGTGGCTTTTGATTTTGGCAGTACAGATATATCAGCATATTCAACACTTGTTTTGAGTATCGATACTTCCAATATGTCTGGATTAGCACATTATGGCATTAAATTTGAGGACAATTCGACAGGTAACACGGAAGTTGATCTATTCTCATACACACCAACAATATCAGGTAACTGGGCAACATATGAAATTCCTTTGAATGCATTCCCGGGTGCAGATCTTACTGACTTAAAATATCTTGGATTATGGAATCCTATGGATGTTGGAAGTACTCTCATCTTTGGCACACTTTACTTCGATGACATTCATTTGTTGAATTAAATTTAGAGGAATATTATTATGAGTAAACAAAAAGTTGAATCAGCTAATAGCAATAATTTAGTTCCATTCGGACAGAAAGTTGCTTTTGGCATCGGCATGCTAGCCAATCAAATGTTTCCTGCGGTCCTGGGTATATTTATGGTTGTCTTGGTCCAGGATTTGGGCTTCCCGGGTTGGATGTGGGGAATTTTATTTTTCCTGCCAAGGGTATTTGACTCGATTACGGATCCCATCATGGGTTTCATTTCGGATAACACTAAATCGAAATGGGGCAGACGAAGACAGTACATCTTCATTGGTTCGATCATCATGGGAATTGCCTTTATCGTTATGTGGCAATTGTATCGCGAGAATGGAATCAACTACAACTTTATCTATTTCCTTCTCTTTTCGTTTGTTTTCTATCTAGGTCTGACCATTTTTAGTGTGCCTTACGTTGCAATGGGCTATGAAATGAGCAATGATTTTCACGAACGTACAAGCATTATGGCCGTAGCCCAATGGATCGGGCAGTGGGCCTGGGTTATTGCTCCCTGGTTTTGGGTCATCATGTACAACAAGGGCTGGTTTCCATCGGCGGATGTAGCTACAAGGACACTTGCGATATGGGTGGGGATCATCTGTATGTTATTAGCCATGGTTCCAGCAATATTCCTAAAAAGTAAATCGACAGTCGGTGAAGACTACTCTCCTCTAAATCTAAATGCAATCGGGAGCAGTTTAATAGAAATTTTTTCAAACTTTAAGGAAGCGTTTAGGATCCCTCAGTTTGTAAAATTGTGTGTCTCCACATTTTTTATTTTTAATGCATTTAACACCATTGCGGCGTTTTCATTTTTTATTATAGTTTGGCATTTATTTAGTGGAAATGCAGAGGCTGCTGGTGTTTGGCCTACACTTTTTGGCAGCCTGGCTTCATTGGTAACTACCTTTTTAGTGATTCCTACTGTTGCTCGCATGTCTAAGTTATTGGGAAAAAAAAGAGCATTTATCCTCTCGCAAAGCATCTCAATCTTCGGCTATCTCTTGTTGTGGTTTCTCTTTGTTCCGGGAAAACCTTACATGTTTATCTTTGCGCTACCTTTCTTTTCCTTTGGGATTGGGAGTTTATTTACCATAATGATGTCAATGACTGCAGATGTGATGGATCTGGATGAGTTAAATTCAGGAAAACGTCGCGAGGGTGTATTTGGTGCTATTTATTGGTGGATGGTTAAGTTTGGCTTCGCTATCGCAGGATTATTAACTGGTATTATTATGTCAGTAGTAGGTTTTGATGCCAGTGCTGCTACGCAAACTGAGGGCGCGATAACAGGATTGAGAATTTTTTATTCTGGATTTCCAATACTGGGAACGCTGATCGCTATTTTACTGATGCGTAATTATGATTTAACTGAAGAACGTGCAAATGAAGTTCGATCTGAATTGGATAAACGTCATGCTCAAAAAATTGATGTAGCACCGCTTTCCTTAGACGAATCATAGGATATTTATAATGCAGAAGAATATATTTAAAACATTAGTTTTCATTATTCTTTTAATATCACTTTTCGGATGTGGAACGAATAAATTTGATTCCACATCCGAAATTCTGCTGACTTCCGCTGCTGGAGATAAACTGGCAAAGCAGGAAAATGTCAATTTTCAGTCTGGAAAGGCAACCGGTAATGTAATTCAGATTTTTCCTGACAGTTTGAAGCAAACAATCGATGGTATCGGCACATCGTTTACAGAATCTTCTGCTTTTGTACTGGCTCATTTGGATAAAGACAAGCGACAAGAAGTAATGGAACATATTTACAGCGAATCCGGAGCAAATTTCTCATTAACCCGTACCCATATCGGAGCTTGTGATTTTTGCGTTGAAGGACGATATTCCTACGTCGATAAAAAAGGCGATGTGAAACTGGAAAGTTTTACTCTTGCACCGGATAAAGAAGGTTTTGATCCTAAAGAATATCCTGGGATAAAAGATGAAACTTATGATCTATTACCGATGATCAAAGAAGCTATTGCCATCAAAAACAAACAAAAAGATAAAGAACTGAGAATAATTTCTTCAGCCTGGACTGCGCCTTCCTGGATGAAAGACATCGAAGAATGGTATATTCCCGGAGCACCCGAAAATAACTGGCAAGGTACAGGTGGATCGCTAAAAGAAGAATATATTTCCACATATTCAGATTACATTGTAAAATATCTGGATGCCTATAAAGCCGAAGGAGTCGATATCTGGGGTTTAACTCCAATTAACGAACCTCACGGCAATAATGGTCAATGGGAAAGCATGAATTTTTCTCCTGAATCGCAAAATGATTTTATCAAAAACCACCTGGGACCAAGTTTGAAGAAAGGCGGTTTTTCTGATATTAAACTGCTTATTTATGATCAGAACAGAGATGGTCTGAAACATTGGACTGATGTTATTTTTGCCGACGCACAAACAACTCCGTTCATTTATGGTGCTGCTGTTCACTGGTATGAAAGCACATTCAAAGTCTTCGAAGATGTTTTTGATAAAGTTCATAAGAAATTTCCCGAATATGCGATTGTTCATACCGAAGGGTGCATTGACGATCTTGGAAAAGATCCTCCGGATGGCGTGACTGATCCAAATAAATTTAAAGAAATTAACTGGTTTGAGAATGATGAGTTCTGGTGGAATGACAATGCTACTGATTGGGCATATTCCGTAACCTGGCAGGGAGTGAAAACTGAAGATCATCCTGCTTATATTCCAGTACACAGATATGCTCGCAACATTATCGTGAGCCTTGATCACTGGGTTACCGGCTGGGTAGATTGGAATGTTGTTCTCGATGCAGATGGCGGTCCCAATCACGTAGGAAATTTCTGCGGAGCTCCGATCATGATCGATACTGAAACAAACCAGGTTTATTACACACCGATCTTCCATGTACTTTCGCAATTCAGCCGCACAATTCGTCCTGGAGACAAAGCTGTTCAAACCAAAAAATATACAGCTGAACTTGGTAAAGATGATCTGCATACTTGTGCTACAATTAATAACGATGGAATGTTAAGTGTTCAGTTATTGAATACTACAACAAAACCGATCTCCTATAATATGCAGATCGGTGCTAAGTATGCCGAAATAACAATACCGGCAAATTCGGTTCAAACAGTTCGGATTCAAATGTAAGGATTAAAAAAAGATGAAAAAACTTAATCTTATTTTTATTATTGCACTTCTTTTCTCAGCTCTTTTTATTTCGTGCAGTAAAAACTCAGAGGTATCAAAATCTACCCTTGAAGAAATTCGTGTTAAGTTGGAAGCGGGAGAAGCTTTTGAACAAAAAAATCTTTCTTCTAATCGCAATTTTGATCCATATTTAAACGACAAATGGATCGGGAATGCAATTTCCTACGGCTGTTATCGAAAAGGACAGGCACCAGGTAATATAGGGCCCAGCAAAGAAGAAATTCTTGAGGATCTTAATATTATCACGAATCATTGGAATCTTATTAGAGTTTATAATGCCGATGACGATTCTGAAAATCTTCTTGAAGTGATTCAGGAAAATAATATTCCAGTCAAAGTGATGCTGGGCGTTTGGTTGGCACACGAAGAAAAGGATCCCGAAACAAAGAAATCCAATATAACAAATATATTACGCTGCATTGAACTGGCGAATAAATATCCAGAAATCATTGCAGCTGTGAATATAGGAAATGAAACTCAGGTGTTCTGGTCCTGGCATAAAATGGAAACCGAAAATCTGATCCGTTATATCCGTGCTGTTAGAAACAATATTACTATTCCTGTTACATCCGCAGATGATTACAACTTCTGGAATAAACCGGAAAGCAAAAATGTAGTAGCTGAAATTGATTTTATTGTAACCCACATCTATCCGCTTTGGAACGGTAAAACACTGAAAAATGCAATTGAGTGGTTGGATGCAAATTATCAGGATGTTAAAAATAATCATCCGGAAAAGCAGCTCGTTCTTGGTGAGATCGGCTGGGCTACAGTATATAATGCAGATAAAAAAGGTGATGGAGAGCAGGGCTCACTCATTAAAGGTGAAGTTAGTATACATGCTCAGGGAAAATTTCTTATCGAATTAAATAAATGGGTTAATGATAACCAAATTACCACTTTCTTTTTCGAGGCATTCGATGAACCTTGGAAAGGTGGTGGTGAAAATTCAGAACCCAATGAAATTGAAAAAAACTGGGGTGTTTTTAATGAAGACCGCACACCTAAAGAGTCGTTTCAAAACTACATAATACGTAGCGAGTTAAAATGAAGAATAATCCTAAAACAAATTCCTATAGGAGGAAAAAATGAAAAAAACAATAATGTTTTTTATTGTTTCGATGTTCATCCTTGCGATGAATACAGTAATGTTCGCACAAAACGCACCGATTGATTTTGAAACAGGTGGCTATGGAGCTGACTGGACCTGGACTGTATTTGAAAATGATACTAATCCCGCTGTCGAGATCATTGCAAATCCCGATGCATCCGGCGTCAACACTTCGGCAACGGTTGCACAATTTACTGCATTACAAACAGGTCAACCCTGGGCTGGTTGTGAAACATTGCATGGTGCAGATATTGGAACTTTTACTTTAGATCTGACAAACAGTACCATTAAAATGATGGTTTACAAATCTGTAATGAGTGATGTTGGAATCAAATTAGTGAAACCTGACGGTTGGTCACTGGGAGAAATTAAAGTAGCAAATACAGTCGTAGATGAATGGGAAGAACTAACATTCGACTTTGCTGCCCAAGTAACAGACGGATACGACCAATTAGTAATTTTCCCCGATTTTGATCTGGCTGGAAGAACTCAAGATAATATCTGTTATTTTGACAACATCACGTTTCATCCACAAGGCACAGTAGTAGGGCCAGAAGAACCTGCTCCAACACCAACAGCTTTAGCTGAAAATGTGATTTCACTCTTCAGCAATGCTTATACAAATGTAACCGTTGATACTTGGTCTGCAGATTGGGACCAGGCAGATGTTACTGATGTTCAGGTGGCCGGTGATGATGTGAAGCTTTACACTAATCTGGTATTTGCAGGAATCGAGTTCACATCACAAACCATAGATGCTACACAAATGACAAACTTTAATATGGATATCTGGACACCAGATCCAACAGCAGCTCCTGCAATTTTCAAGATAAAACTTGTAGATTTCGGTGCTGACGGCGCCTGGGGTGGCGGTGATGATGTAGAACACGAAATCACCCTTGATGAGACTACAACTCCGGCATTAGCTACTGAAGAGTGGGTAAGTCTGGATATTCCAATGTCTGATTTCACAGCTCTAACAACAACTGGCCATCTTGCTCAATTGATCATTTCCGGTGATCCTAATACTGTTTATGTAGATAATGTGTATTTCTATAACGATGTAGTAAGCGTTAATGAAGATTTAATCACTTCTAATTTTGCATTAGGAAATAATTATCCAAACCCATTCAATCCGACAACCAGCATCAGCTTCGGCTTGAATGAAGCAGGTCATGTTTCATTAGAAGTCTACAACATCAAAGGCGAGAAAGTTCGCACACTTGTTGATGAAAACTTTGAAGCAAATACTCACACAGTTATTTGGAATGGTACAGATGATAATGCTAAGCCAGTATCCAGTGGTGTTTATTTCTACAAAATGAAAGCCGAAAATTATACTTTAACTAAGAAAATGATCTTGATGAAGTAAAAATAATTACATCAGCCGGTAATTTATAAGTGCCGGCTGTTTTATTTCTATGAATCACATAGAAAATAATTATATAGTGATATTCTTAAAGGAGAAAAAATGAAGAAAACAATCGTATTTTATATAGCTTTATTGTTTATAATATCGTTAAGCAATTTGGTGTTTGCACAAGCTACTCACACTATTGACTTTGAAACTGGTGGTGTTGGTGCAGACTGGAATTGGGTAATGGCTGAAAATGATGACAATCCACCTCTGGAATTCATTGCGAATCCTGTAAGTGGTGGTATCAACACAACTGCTACAGTTGCTAAATTTACGGCAAGATTAACAGGGCAGCCCTGGGCTTTATGTCATACTTCCGATGATGGCGTATTTACTTTTGATGCAAACAACTCTACTGTAACAATTATGATTTATAAATCCGTTATTAGTGATGTTGGTTTAAAATTTGAAGGACATAGCGGTAATCATCAAATTGTTATCCCAAATACTGTAACAGATCAATGGGAAGAAATGACCTTCGACTTTTCAAGTCAAATTGGAAGTACTTATGGTACTATGGTAATCATACCAGATTTTGACCTGGTAGGAAGAACTCAGGAAAATATAATCTATTTTGATAATATTCAAGCTCCAGATGGTGATGTAACAGGTCCGCTTCCGGAACCCACAGTTGCTGCTCCTACACCGGCTGTTCCTGCTGCAGATGTGATTTCTGTTTTCAGTGATGCATACACAGACCTTGCTGGAACTAATTTTAATCCGGGCTGGGGGCAAACTACTGTTGTTACGACTGAAGAGATTGGTGGTAACTTCATGCTGAAGTATGACAATTTCAATTACCAGGGAACAGAGTTTGCAGGAGCTCAAGACCTTTCCTCAATGGACTATATGCATATAGATATGTGGACGCCAAATGCGACTGTTGTAAAAGTAACACCAATTAGTGCTTCAACCGGTGAAAACCTTGCATACCTGGCACCCATTACACTAGAATCCTGGAATAGTTATGATATTCCTCTGGCAGATTTTGCTGGCGTTTCCATGGCTGATATCATTCAATTGAAATTCGATGGTCAGGAGGGCGTTACTCCTTCTATAATATACTTGGATAATATTTATTTCTATTCCGGTACAACACCATCCACTCCTACTGTGGCAGCTCCGGATCCGACTCAGAATGCAGCAGATGTGATTTCTATCTACAGTGATACCTATACTGACCTAACTGGAACTAACTTCAATCCTGGTTGGGGTCAAACAACTATCGTAACATTCGAAGATATTGGTGGCAATAGCATGATGAAATATGATGTGTTCAATTACCAGGGAACAGAATTGGCTGCACCGCAAGATCTTTCTGCAATGGACTATATGCACTTAGATATGTGGACAGCAGATGCTACGGTAGTTAAGGTAACTCCGATTAGTGCTACAACTGGTGAACATCTTGTATCGATAACGCCTATTACATCTGGCTCTTGGAATAGCTATGATATTCCTGTAGGAGATTTTACGGGTGTATCTATGGCTGATATTTTCCAATTGAAGTTTGATGGTCAGGAAGGTCTTACACCTTCTACGATCTATCTGGATAATATTTATTTCTATTCCAGTGCACCAACCTCTCCAACTGTGGCTGCTCCCGATCCTACCCAGAATACAGCAGATGTGGTTTCTATCTACAGTGATTCTTATACAGACTTGACTGGTACTAATTTCAATCCTGGCTGGGGCCAAACAACTATCGTAACATTCGAAGACATTGGTGGTAATAACATGATGAAGTATGATGTCTTCAACTATCAGGGAACTGAATTGGCGGGACCACAAGATCTTTCTGCAATGGACTTCATGCACATAGATATGTGGACAGCGGATGCTACTGTGGTTAAGGTAACTCCAATCAGCGCAACAACTGGAGAACACCTTTTCTCCTTAACACCTATCACATCAGGATCATGGAATAACTATGATATTCCTGTTACTGATTTTACTGGTGTTTCAATGGCTGACATATTCCAATTAAAATTTGATGGTCAGGAAGGTGTTACACCTTCTACTATATATCTGGATAATATTTATTTCTATAATGATGGAACTGCTCCTACCTTCGATCCTCCGGAAAATGTGATGGTTGATGATGAGACAGGTCTTGTTACCTGGACACCTCCAGCAGCAACAATTGCAGCAGATAACTTCGACAGTTATACACCTGGAGATTATCTGGCAGTTGTAGCTCCAGATCTGTGGACTACCTGGAGCAATGCACCTGGTACAGGTGAAGACGTGGTGGTTAGTGATGCTCAGGCAGCTAGCCCGGATAACTCTATCCTGGTAGAATTGAACAATGACCTTGTGATGATCATGAATGACTACACCACTGGTGTATATTCCATGGATATCGACATGTATGTTCCTACCGGATATTGCGGATATTACAACATGCAGAAAACATCCACTCCAGGCGAAGAATGGGGATTCCAGGCTTACTTCCTCACAGATGGAACAACCATAATTGATGCTGGTGCAGCTACTGCAGCCACATTCAATTACTTGCATGATGAGTGGTTTGACCTCAGATTGGTCATCGACCTTGATAATGACTGGTGTGACTTCTATTACAATGGAACTTTCATCATCGGTTATCAATGGACACTTGGAACCTTCGGAACACCTGGACTTAACCAGTTGGGTGGAATGAATATCTTCGGCGGTGCTAACAGTGGTACTACTGATGTTCCAATGTTCTATGTAGATAATGTAGAATTCAAAGATCTGACTCCTGAAGCAGATCCATTAACAGGATATAATGTTTACCTTGATACTGCATTCCAAGGTTATACAATAGATCTTGAATATCAATTACTCAATCTTGTACCTGGAAATACTTACACAGCTGGTGTAAGTGCTGTTTATGATGATCCAGGCGAATCTGACATCATTGAATATGTATTTACCTTACAACAAGTAATTCCACTACCACCAAACAACTTCGCAGGTGAAGTAGTGAATTACAACAGCGTTGATCTTACCTGGGAACTTCCAGGCGGAGCCAGCGATGAGATTCTCTATCACAGTGGATATGATAACAATGGTATTGGAACCGGCGGTGCAGTAGACTTTATCTGCGTTGCTCGTTTCACAGCTGATGAACTGGCAGCCTACTACGGTGGCTGGGAAATCAGTGGCGTTAACATCTTCCTGCATTCCATGGACTTCAGTGCTGTATCGATTGTAGTTTATGAAGGTGGAAGTATTGGCGCTCCAGGACCATTGGTTTATGATGAAGATGTAACATCTGTAGCAGTTGCTGTAGATTGGACAAATCATCTTCTGACAACTCCAGTTCCACTGGTAGCCGGAAACGAATACTGGATTGGTTACAGCATCAGCGCAACAGCTGATCATCCAACCGGTGTAGATGCCGGACCTATGGTTCCGGACAAAGGTGCCTGGATGTATTACAACAATGCCTGGGATACTCTGTTTGGTTTAGGTCTGGATTACAACTGGGTAATCACCGGTATTGTTTCTCAAAATGATGCAGTTGCTTCTAACCGCGCTAAGAAAAGTGCAGTTCTTGGTATGAACAAAGTTCAAAGCAGAACACCTAGATTCAGTTCAGATGTACAATTCGAAGCTGAATTCAACCGTTCAATCAGAAGAGTTGCAACTCAGCAAACAGATAATTCACGTTCTCTGTTGGGTTACACTATCTTGCAAGATGGTGTAGAAATCGTTACTATTCCTGATCCAGCACAACTATCTTACACAGTAGTTGGCCTTGATGCGGGTACTTATGATTTCACTATTGTTGCTGACTACGATGAAGGTACATCAGATCCTGCAGGTCCTGTTACGGTAGCAATTACACTTCCTGCACCTACAGGTCTCACAGGAACTTCCAACTGGCCAAATATTCTTTGTACTTGGTCAGCTATGCCGGGAGTACTGGGTTACAACCTGTATCAAGATGGTACATTTGTAGTTAATACAACATCAACCTTCTATCTGCATGCTAATGTTCCGGAAGGAATTTACATGTACACCTTAGCTGCAGTATTTGAAGGTGGATATGAAGGTGATCTGTCTGATGAGGTTGAAGTGGATCATAATGATGGTATTGGAGCAGATCCTAATCTGATTCCACTGGTAACTTCACTGAACGGCAACTATCCTAACCCATTCAACCCGACAACAATGATCAAGTTCGGTCTTCACGAAGATGCGAAAGTGACATTGACTGTTTACAACATCAAAGGTGAAAAAGTACGTAGATTGGTTAACGGTGAACTTGAAGCCGCCTACCATGAAATCCTTTGGAATGGTAAAGATGACAGTGGCAAAATCACAGCAAGCGGTGTTTACTTCTACAAAATGAAAGCCGGAAACGTAGTCGAAACAAAGAAAATGATTCTAATGAAATAATTTACACGACATCAGCCAGTATAGCAAATATTGGCTGATGTCTATTTCTATGAATTACAAAAAATATTAAATTAAAAGGCGGTAGTGTTGACTCCTTTCAATAAAAAACAATATCAATTAAATGAAAAAGGTGAGTTTATCATTACTGATTACAACTCAGCCAAATTATTCTCAAGTTTCTTCCCGGGGGTTGCCGGGAAAAATGGCATACCCATGTGGGTTTTTTACGTTAATCGTGGACAATGTATCTGCAGTATGGGTGTAGAAGGAAAACATCAGCCAATTATGGAGTTTCTACCCGCTAACTGGGCTTACAATCTTGTTTCAAGTCAGGGATTCAGAACGTTCATCAAACTACCAAATCATCCTACGATTAAATTCTATGAACCGTTTCAGAATAATTTACGCGACAATGCAATTAAGCGTACACAAAACATGATCATTTCACCTTCTGAATTAAAACTGGAAGAAATGAATTATACTCTGAGGCTTAAGTTTACTATTGAGTATTTCAATATACCTCAAGATAACTATGCTGGGCTTGTTCGAAGATTGCATATCGAAAACCTGAACGATGACCCTGTTAAGATTGAAGGTCTTGATGGTCTTCCTCTTATCATTCCTTTCGGACTTGATAACAAAGGCTTGAAGAATATGCGTCGTTTGATGGAAGCATTTGTAGAAGTTACAAATCATGAAAATAAGGCTCCACTATTTAAAGGCAAGGTGAAACCTGCCGATCGCCCCGATGTGGTTAGGATCAAAAAAGGTAATTTTTATCTTGGTTTTGCAGAAGATTCGAAATTAGTTACTCCTATCGTTGATCCAGTGAAGATATTTGGAATTCGAGGAGATTATAATTATCCTGAGAAATTTCTGACAACCTCATCAGGAGAACTGATCAATGGGCAAATCTTTGAGAATCGCTTACCTTGTGCAATGGGTCTTTTCAATACAGAAATTGCAGCAAAGAGCACATACACATATACTTCAATTATCGGTCATATTGGGTCTGCCCAAGAGCTGAACGAGTTAATACCCACAATATCAAACGGGATGTACATAAACAGCAAATCTGCTGAAAATAAAGAAATTGTAAAAGCCTTAACACAAAACAATTTTATCTGCAGTTCGGAAACTGTTCTGAATCATTATGCTAGGCAGAATTTCCTGGATAATACTCTGCGTGGTGGTTTTCCATATACCATAAAAGGCAAGAAAGATTCAACGACATTACATCTCTACTCTCGTAAACACGGAGACCTTGAACGGGATTACAATGATTATCGTCTGAATCCTACTCCATATTCTCAAGGAAATGGAAATTACAGAGATGTGAATCAGAATCGACGATGTGACCTTTTCTTTAATCCGGACGTGAAGGAAGGAAATGTAGAACATTTCTACAACTTGATCCAACTAGACGGTTTCAATCCGCTGGTAATTAAAGAGATCCGTTTCACAGCATCTGATGCAGCAAAGTTAGGTGAAATGTTATCAGAATACCTTGGGTCGGAACATGCAAGAGTTGTCAGCTGTTTTCTACAGGATCCATTTACTCCTGGTGAATTGATGGTATTCTTAAAAGAACAGCAAATCACGGTAAAAGATGATATAAATATCTTTATTGGAGAGCTGCTGTCTATCTGTGACAAGAAATATGACACTAGATATGGAGAAGGTTTCTGGAGTGATCACTGGACATACAATCTTGATCTGCTGGAAAACTATCTGGCTGTTTATCCTGAAAAGAAAAAAAATATTTTATTCGAGAAGAAAGTTTTCTCATTCTATGACAATCCCCATCGAGTACAACCTCGTGATGAAAAATACGTTATCTGGAAAGGAAAAACCATGCAGCTGAATTCTGTTGTATTCGATGAAGAGAAAGAGCTGCAGATTGATCAAAGACCTCATGATCCGAATAAAGTACGTACCGAATATGGAAAGGGTGACGTTTATACAACTACTCTTTTTAATAAAATGCTGTCTCTTGTTGTTAACAAACTAGCTTCTCTGGATGCGAACGGTGTGGGCGTGGAAATGGAGACAGACAAACCAAACTGGTATGATGCCTTGAATGGCCTGCCTGGTTTGATGGGTTCAAGTATCAGCGAAACATTGGAAGTGAAACGTCATATTCTATTCCTGTTGGAAGCTCTTGATGAATTTAAACTTACAGATCAGAAGCAGCTCATATATGCAGAAATGATGAAATTCCTAGATGCACTTCATCAGGTTTTCAAATTCCAACTATCTCCGTTTGTTTTTTGGGACAAAGCAACCACGATTAAGGAAAATTATCGTGTTGAAACCAGGCTTGGAATCAGTGGAAAAGAAAATGAAATCTCGATAATCGAAATAACTGAATTCCTGAAAACTGGCCTGAAGAAATTGGATGAAGGTATCGCAAAAGCGTGGAACAAAAAGGATGATGTGATCTCCACATATTTCGTGAACGAACCTGTGGAGTATGAAGAAATAAATTATTCTGACCCTGATAATAGAAACAACGTAAAATGCAATGCGAGAGGATTGCATTGTTTCATAGCTAAGAAATTCAAGCAAACTCCCCTGCCGCTTTTCCTGGAAGGCCCTGTACATTACCTGCGCAGTAATCCAGATAAAGAGCATGCAAGAACATTTGCATCAAACATAAAGAAGAGTGGTCTTTTCGATAAAAAGCTGAAAATGTATAAAGTTAATGAATCTTTAGAAGATCAACCAATGGAGATTGGTAGGGCTAGAACATTCTCACCTGGCTGGTTTGAAAATGAATCCATCTGGCTGCACATGGAATATAAATACATGCTGGAGCTTCTTCGAAATGAACTTTATACAGAGTTTTATCAGGATTTCAAAAATGTATTCATCCCCTTCTTGAAGCCTGAGGTTTACGGTAGAAGTATTTTAGAAAATTCATCCTTTATCGTCAGTAGTGCTAATCCTGACTCTTCCATTCACGGCAACGGTTTTGTGGCTCGCTTAAGCGGTGCAACAGCTGAATTCGTGAATATATTACACTTTATGTCTGTTGGCCAAAATCCTTTTAGCATCAATCAAGAAGGTGAATTACAGCTTCTTTTTAAGCCAGCGTTACCTGGATGGTTGTTTACTGAAGAAATTCAAAAAAGCAGGTTGTTGCTAGATAATAAATGGCAGGATGTAGAATTTGCAGCGAACACATTCAGCTTCATGTTTTTGGGTGAAATCCTGATTACATATCACAATAATAAAAGAAAGGATACATTTGGTGTTGATGATGTTAAACCAGCTGTCTGGTCTGTATTACATCAAGACGGAAAATCAGAGACCTTCAAAGATGAGACATTAAAAGGTGAAATTGTTGAAAAAATCCGAAGAAGAGATATCAAGCGAATTGATATTGAACTTGAATAATTGATAAAAAAATGGAGAATGATAAATGAAAAATTTTGAAAAGAAAATTTCTGAGTTAATAGCAAAAATGACTTTAGATCAAAAAATTGGTCAATTGTTACAGCCGGAACGTCAATTTGTTACTCCGGAAGAAGTGAAAAAATACCATATTGGATCTGTTTTGAGTGGTGGCGGATCAGTTCCTGGAGAAAACAAGACCGAAGATTGGATCAAGATGAACGATGAATACTGGGCTGCTTCTATGGAGGAAGATGATGATCATCTGGCAATTCCTCTTATCTATGGCGTAGATGCTATTCATGGTAATACCAATGTCTTAGGTGCTGTTGTTTTCCCTCACAATATTGGTTTGGGTGCTGCTCATGATCCGGATCTTTTAGAACGTATTGCTGCTACTACAGCTAAAGAAATTGCTGCAACCGGAGTTGATTGGACTTTTGCTCCAACCTTGGCTGTTGCCCGTAATAGTCATTGGGGTAGAACCTATGAAAGTTATTCCGAAGATCCAAAAATCGTTGCTGAGTATGCTCCCAAATTCGTGAAAGGACTTCAGGGAAATTACGAAGAAGATAAAGTGATCGCTTGTGTAAAACACTTTGTTGGCGACGGTGCCACTTTGCACGGAATTGATCAGGGTGATATGTGTATCAGTGAAGATGAATTAATAAGACTTCATATTCCACCTTACATCGAAGCAATAAAAGCTGGTGTTCTTACAGTGATGGTTTCTCTTAGCAGCTGGTATGGTGAGAAACTTCATGGGCATAAATTCCTGCTCACAGATCTTCTTAAAAAGGAATTGGGATTCAATGGATTCGTAATTTCCGACTGGGATGGAATTGATTATATAGACAAAAGTTACGAAGAATGTGCAGTTCAATCCTTAAATGCAGGCATTGATATGTTTATGATCACAGGCAGATGGAAGGAATTCATCGAACATGTGAGAAAAAATGTGAAGAATGGTCGTATCACCATTGAACGCTTGGATGATGCTGTTCGACGTATATTGCGGGTTAAGTATGAATTTGGTATGTTTACCAAACCGCGTCCGGCAAAAAGAAAATTGTCTTTAGACCACTCTTGTTTCGGTTGTGATGAACATCGTGAAGTAGCTCGGGAAGCTGTACGAAAATCTCTGGTTATGCTGAAAAATGATGATGATATACTTCCTTTAGATAAGAATGCCCGTATTTTAGTTGCCGGCAAGAACGCTCATAATCGAGGTCATCAGTGTGGTGGTTTCACAGTTGCTTGGCAGGGTGTAGATGACAATGATGAATCAAAAGATAAAGCATATATCATGTCTGATTCCGAAAAGGAAATACCAAGAAACGCAAAAGCAAGTAAAGAAATAGCTCATAGATCATCCATTATCGGTGGAACCTCTATCTGGGAAGGAATTCAAGCTGTGGCCCCCAATGCACAATTGAGTGTTGACGGCTCAGATGCTGATCCTGCTAAACATGATGTGGCAGTTGTTGTTATCGGTGAAGTCCCCTACGCAGAAATGCTGGGTGATATTCGCGTGGAAGGATTGGCAAAAGGTTTGAAAATTAGCAAAGGCTCTACTTCGGAAGGTGAAGCGATTCCTATAATGAAAAAAGGACCATATGGAACTCATTTATATCTGCACCAATTGCACCCCGAAGATATAGAAACTATTACAAATCTAACTGATAAGGGTATTCCAGTTGTAGCAATTATGGTCTGTGGTCGTACACTGGTTATCAATCAGGAATTGGAAGCATCAAAAGCATTTGTTGTTGCCTGGTTCCCTGGCTCCGAAGGCCAAGGCGTTGCCGATGTAATATTTGGTGACTATGACATTCAAGGAAAATTGAGTTTCTCCTGGCCTAGATACGATGATGAGAATTGGAATCTCGGTGATGAAAATTATAACCCGCTATTTCCGTTTGGGTATGGATTGAAGTATAAGCATTAACTTCTTTCTGAGTATTCAGGAAGCATACAATATATTAGTGTTCCAAGCATAGTTTCATTCTAGCTTGGAACACTTTTCTTTTGAGTTTAGTTGATCCAGCTTTTCGGATCTTTAAATTCTATACTTTCTAAAAGTATTAAAATATTCAAAATTTCATTACTGGGATTTATGAATAAAGTCCTGATAAAATCTACTTGGCTCCACCGATGCAGATGATAAATTAATTTGGTTGGCTAAAAGTTAAAATGTGGTTCTACTACTTCCAACTGAATATGAATCAGTATTCCTTCATCACCTAATTATATTATTTTATCGTATGTTACAAGTATTCTGAATCAATTATGCAACAAATGTGCAACAAAATTATTAAGTATTTGTAATTTTCAATTATCGTTTTGAAGTTTTTTTGAATGGTTTAATGTCAAGAAGGTTATCGGTACTTTAATAAGAAATCATTAAAATGTTTTTACATTCACAGAGATAAGCAAATATTGACAAAATAACATCCATTTACACATTATGATTAAGCTTTGCAACGCATCTATTTGAAGGAGGAGAAGATCTGAGAGATATACAGAAAGTTTTAGGACACAAAAATTCGAAGACTACAGAGATACACACACACATTACATTTCGAATATCAAGAGCCCATTAGATGATTTGGACTTGGATGATTGATGAACTGTACAATAACTACTCGATTTGGAGTTATTGCACAGTAATTCACCATAACTATAGTAGGTTATGTACAGTAAATATACTGGCGTGGCATACATACATTAGGCGAAATTGATTCAAAAAGTAGTGTGAAGACTTACGTTTAATTTTTCGAGTTTTCAGTAAATTGAGCTATTCTACTTGCTGCTTTTGGTGTAAGTAACGAGGACGAAGTTTCCTCAAATAGTTCACAAAATCTTAAAAAAGATCTGGAGAAGTTATGTGTTAAAAAGAATTTCCGTAATCTTTGTTTTATTTGTAATCTATATTAATCTTAATTCTTATGATTTGTATGAATTATCCTATAAATTAAAGAATAATGAAATTGAAATTGAGATTTTTATTAGTCAGAAATATGTTGATCCAGAAGAATATTTAAAATCTATTAATAACAAAAACAAGAGCTTATTGAGTGATGGAAACATGATCAGTGAGAGTACAGTATTTGTAGATTCCTTTTATGTAAAATGGCCTGATAAAATAGTTAATGTCCCAACGGAATTTTTTGAGGATTGTGACGATTTACATTTAAATTTCACTCAACTAGTTGTTTTAAGTGAAAATAACAAAAGCATATTACTTAAACTTCGTGGATCAGATGGTGGTGGATCTTACACTGTCTATTACATCATTAATAAAAATGGAGAAGTTAGAAGATTCGCAGATCTTTACGAATATCAATTTAAAAATAAAATTGAGTCTAATCTAAAGAAAATTGAAAAAGCTAATTTTTGAGTTTTCTTATTTATTTTGTTTTCGGTAGTATTATGAAGAAAATTTCGTGTAACAAGCGTGTCGGCAGTAGGTCTGGTCAGTGCTTTTGTCCTGAATCGTTCCGATTCAGGGTTTGGGTTGTTTGTTTTGGGCGGAATCTTCTGATTCCGCAGCGTGCTCAAACATTATGGGCAAGTATGATAATTTTCAAACGAGTAAACAACAAAAATATGGAGGTAGTTATGTTAAAAAAAAAGCAATAATGATTTTAATTATTGTTTTTAGACAAAAACGTTTTAGATTTTTAAAATTTTGAAAAGTGATTTTTAATCAGCAAAATTACACAACATATGAAAATTAGGGTTGTTTAATTTTATGAATTTAATTCTAAAGAAAAAAAGAGGAGTAACTATGGAATCAGTATTTGGTATGCTCATAATAATTGGAGTTGTAACAGGTTCTTTTTCAAATAAATTAGCAAATGAAAAAGGATATAATCCTCAATTATGGTTTTTGGGCGGTTTATTTTTTAATATTATTGCTTTAATAGCAATTGCTGGTCTACCTAAAAAAGACCTTGATGATGAAAAGTTAAAAAGGGAACAAAATAGAATAGATAAAGTAATGAGAGAAACGGCTAAAAAATCTGGTTTTTGAAATAATTTATTTTTAAAATTAAAAAGCAAGAACTTTGTAAATCTGTTAAGTTTTTCCTTTTGGTCTTAGGTTCTGTCCACGATTAAATGATTTTTCAGTTGGAGGATTCAGAAAATTAGTTGCACGTTTTTGGGTTTTAAGTTTTTTCCGGGTTTGTTGGTCAGTTGAAAAATAATTGAATCGGCTAACAAAAGCACCCATAATAAGCAAGAAGAAAAGCAGGAAGAGCGTGGCGTGCTCGAACATTAATCAACATTCCGCTTCGCTCCATTATGAAAGACCTGAGACAGCAAGATATATAAGTAATGCTGTCCGTGCAAAATCGAAGAATCGCCCCTCCCTACCCTCCCCAGAGGAGAAGGAATATGATTTGATCAAGTTAGACCAATAATTGCTAAATATATTAATAGACCTGTACGTACAAAATCAAAAGTAAACTTAAGCCATTTGGCGTTGGTGCCGGTTGTTATAGTGAAGGTGAAAGAGAAGTGTTCGTTTCGAAAAGCGAAGCCGACACATATGTGTTGAGCCAGATGGCGTTCTAGTTTTATTGTTATCTTTTCGATCTTGGCTGTTATGATACGGATCTCTTTGAGGAAGTCTTCGAATTCTGGCATAGGAGCTCCTTTTTAGTGATTAGGAATTAGGAATTAGGGATTAGGAATTAACGGATAAAAGCAAAAGAAACGAAACAAAGAATTAATCTCTTCATTTTTCTTTGTTCGAAATGAACTTCTCCCCGACTGCTTTGTAGTTGCGTTCCTTCCTTAAGAGAGCAACGTGCCCTCTGTGCCAAGATGACGCTGGACACTTTTCTACACTAAAATGGTGTTGAAAAAGAAAGGTGAAAAATGGAGAAAACGAAGAAAAGATTATTTGAATTTGGCGAATTGGAAGGAGTCCGTAGG
>Ga0307989_1000392_pt1 | contig 28885 bp, 29 predicted proteins | sample EllFjometagen185_FD_203164 | JGI IMG/M metagenome (GOLD analysis project Ga0307989, IMG submission 203164) | Marine microbial communities from Ellis Fjord, Antarctic Ocean - #185 | ecosystem: Environmental > Aquatic > Marine > Unclassified | place: Southern Ocean | collected 2014-10-08 | reverse complement strand
CCAATCTGTTAAGGATCCTACTTGAACTGGACTCGATAAATTAACTGTATCACCTTGGCCTAATCCACCATAGTAGTTACTTCCAAATGTCCATAAAGTCCCATCTGTTTTAATTCCTGTTGTGTGATATGAGCCACAACTTATAGAACTCCAATCTGTTAATGATCCTACTTGAACTGGACTTGATAAATTAACTACATCTCCTTGACCTAATTCACCATAGTAGTTACGTCCAAATGTCCATAAAGACCCATCTGTTTTAATTCCTGTTGTGTGATATAGGCCACAACTTATAGAACTCCAATCTGTTAATGATCCAACTTGAACTGGACTTGATAAATTAACTAGATCACCTTGGCCTAATCCACCAAAGTCGTTATATCCAAATGTCCATAAAGTCCCATCTGTTTTAATTCCTGTCGTGTGGTATTCGCCACAACTTATAGAACTCCAATCTGTTAAAGAGCCAACCTGAACCGGACTTGATAAATAAACTATATCACCTTGGCCTAATTGACCATAGTTGTTACGTCCAAATGTCCATAAAGACGGTCCACTCACCCCTCCACTAAGCCCTAATAATCCTAAAACCGCTAAATTAGTCATTATGGCGTAGCCTCCGCAAAATCAGCACTATCAGACTTAAACATCCACCTAAGTGTCCCGTTGATATTTGCGCACATGCCCACTATTTGTTGTCCAAGCGTATCGGCGATGTTTACAATATGTTCATCTGCTGCCATTGCAGTTCCATTGAGATAAAATAAGTCCCCTGCAACTGGCTCAATGTCTATCTGAAATTCGTCACCGATTATGAATATCACATTACCCTTTGTGTGTGCTGCTGGCATTGTAAAAACATGGTCTGCACCAGAGGTTTTGTAATTTGAAATAAGCTTTCCTGTTGTCTCTGCTGTTGTAAGAACAGATGGAGTTGCTGAGTCCGAAAGATCTGCTACTGCAAGGGCTGTGTATGATACGTCTGCTCCTGTTGTAATTCCTGTTATTGCGTGTCCATTCAAATCCAGGTCACCGCCTAATTGTGGGGTGGTGTCATCTACTGTGTTTGATAAGCCACCTCCCGCTACCCCAGACTGGATTGATAGATCGGCGTAGTTAGATGCCCCATTTCCTATCCTGAATGTGTTGTTTGTCTCGTCGAAGCATAGCTGTCCATCTGGAATAACCGGATTGTTAGTGGTCCAGTTAGCTGCTGTGTCACGTCTTTGTCTTAATATTACTGCCATTAGATTGATCCTCCACTCTCAAGAATTATGTCTGCGCTTGAGTACACTGTTGTTGAAGCCCCGCCATCAAAATCACTCACACCTGGTAAATCTAATATCGTGAAGCCATTAAGATCAAGATCACCGCCAAGTTGGGGTGTGGTGTCTTCTACTATATCAGCCATACCACCCGTAGCTGCTACCCATTTCATTCCACCTGTTTTTGCAGAATCCGCAGTCAATACAAAGTCATTCGTTGGGGCCTCATCCAATTTCAGGTTGGCCTCATCAATTATGTTGTCTGTGATTGTTAAAGCGCCTGAACCTGTTACTTCTCCAGTATGCGTGGCATTGGTAAGTTTTGATGTATTCAGAGCAGCAGCATCTGACGCAGCAGTACTATAGGATACCTTAGCGGTATTCGCTGTGATAGCTGTTATCTGCGCCCCAGTCGCTACCCCGGCTGTACTCGAAGTAGCCGCAGGGATAGTTACGTCATTCGCCCCACCGTCACTACTGATAGCAACCGTGGAACCCCCGATAGTACCGAGGCTTAACTCTGTTGATACATTCGCATCCTTCAATGTATTCAGATCTACAGCCGTCTTGATACCCTCGAAATTCGTATCTATATCCTGGAGGGTATCCTCGGGGGTAGTCACGAGTGGAGTCGTAGGCTCAATCTGTATTAATGTTATACTCATAATTCTCCTTATTCATTCATAGCTTCTTGAGCCATATGCGTTGCTATATCTGTTATGTTCTCGCCAGAAGTAGTCCCGAACTTCCGTTGTTTCCTACGAGCTAGGCTCTTATCGAGTTCTCCTATATCGTTCCTCTCAGCTATTACGCAAGTTATCTTATTATCTGATACGAACTTAATAGCCATCTGGAGATACCTCGGATCACTCTCGATATCCTCTACGTGCTCTCTGAGTCTCCTTGCAATCGCTGCATGGAGTTCACCGAGTGTTACCTCGGTGGCTGCTCCGGTTGACATTATAGGCATTCCTTTCGTTTCTGTTTAATTTTATAGAAGAGGTAAACCCCCTGCATTCCCATTAATACGAAGGCGCAAGCAGGTTCCCAATGAGATATAACGTAGGCGAACCCGGTTATACAACAGTGACCAAAGGTTTCTAGTACATCTAGTACATCTTGCATACATCTCCTTTAAGCTGGTGTCATCGTGATATAATAAGAAATACCACCAGCAGATATCCATAAGGTAGTACCTGAGGCTTGAAATCCTACACCATTCAATAAGGCAGTACTAGTAGCTACAGCAGAGTTCGCCCCAACCGCAGCCGAGAAGTTAGATATAGTACTAGCTAGCTGTGTACCTGTGTGCACTGCTCTAGCTCTATCTGCTGCATGATAATGCAGAGTACTACTACCACCGTCTGTTAAGTCGGCTTTCTGGGTAGATGTTAATGATCCTAGGGAAGATAGATCTACACCATCAACTGTACCAGATACAGTTATATTTCCATTAATTGTTAACGCAGGGGCTGTTACTGTACTTGATGCTGTTATAGTAGTAGTTGATAATCCACCATTAGCTAAGACTAAACCTTTAAAAGTGTTCCATTCATTAGTACTTTGTGAAACTCCACCAGCAGGATTAAGAACACCATCTGCTGTTAATGCTGCATTAGTTGTTAAGGCATCTGTAACAGTTAATGCTCCATTAACTTTAGCAGAAGATGAGGATATAACCTCAACTACCTTATTAACCCCAGCAGAGTCGTACAAGTTACTCACATCTCTTTCTGCTATACCATCCCCGGATGCTGCTACGTTGTCGAACACAGGTGTATTTATAGCATCACTGAAGTCAGAACCATAGTTATTAATAACAGTACTTGTACCAGCTTTAGCTATAGTCATATACGAAGCACTAGCCTCGTACGTATCTAAACCATAGAACCCACAACCTACGAAGTTCGCTGTTAAATCTGTAGTAGCGGATTCTACTAATACATTATTCGTTACACTAACACGACCATAAGTATCAGCAGGGCCGAAGACTCTAGCGAAGGTAACACCTGTGAAAGTATGCACAGATTGTTGCTTAGTATTATTAATCCATACATCAGCAGTACCAGAGTTAGACTCTATATGAGTACCTGTCATATTCACACCTACAGCACCTTGTACACCTGAGTTACCAATAAAGATACCGAAGGCAGAAGCTCCTATAGGAGTTATGCCATTGCCTTCTATACTACCACCTGTTATATTCAGGGTATTAACATCATTAAATATAGCCCCGTAGTCTAAATTCCTACCAATAATGCAGCTATTAAGATTAACAGCATTAGTGTGCGTAAATGCTCCTGATAAACCGTATTCTACCCTCATACCAAACTGGTTATCTCTGAACTCGCATCCGTAGAACCAAGAGGATAAATAATCTATACCATAGAAGCCGTACTGGAACCACATAGAAGTAACATTCTCAATTGATACCCAAGCCATATCACTACAATATATACCAATTCCTGTATAAGCATCATATCCAGCACTCCTAGTAACAGTGAAATCTCTTAAATACTGTTTAGATTCTGCCCCAGATTCCCCACCAGGACCAGATAGAACTATACCATTACTCTGTCCTACATTAGTAACAATAGAAGTTACACCTTTACCATCCCCTTTAACAGATATTTTTGGACTGTATTCAAGAACCCCTGCAGAAGTTATAGTAATTGTATCCGTTAAGTAATTACCTCCTGGGAAGTATAGTACACCCCCTGTAGTAGCTAAGGTAGCTAAGGCGGCAACTATAGCTGCTGTGTCATCAGTACCTGTACTAGTAGCGAAGTTATAATCTCCAGTAGCCCCGTAGTCTCTTACGTTCGCTATGTAAGCATTCTCTGTGCCAGCAGCAGCAGTTATAGCGGTAGTCACGGCTTTACTCGACGGAACCTTTACGTCACTATCAGTTATAGTTGTCTCTAAATAAGAGACAGGAAGTTGCTCGAAGTTAGTAACATTCCCGAGTCCGATTTCTGTAGCTGTTACTGCATGTGGGTTACCTGCAACTAACGCTGCGTGCGCTGAGTTAACAACTATCTCTGCTGCCTGTGTACCCGTGAGTGCCGCTGAGGTATCTGCTGAATCTACTGTCCCATCGGCATCTGTGTCGTACACTGATTTGAGCATATCAGCACCAGAGGCTGATACTACGTACGCTGTTACAGCGGCCCCTGAAGGTACTGTAGCTGCATCATCAGATACTGTTTGTTCTAACTGGGATACTTTAAGTTGTGCATCATCTGTTACGTTCGGTAGAGTATTATGCGGATTCTCCCCTGTTACTATAGCAACATGAGCAGAATTAAGCACTACATGAGAATGACTACTGCCATTAGCATCTTTATGAGTTGTATTAGTTTCTATAGCGGTAGCTTGTGTACCCGTGAGGGCCGCTGCGGTATCCGCAGAGTCGACTGTACCGTCACCGTCAACATCATAGTCAGCCTCGAGCATATCTCCTGCATTCAATGCTACAGTCGCAGCGATAGCTTCAGACTTCGTTAGATAATGCAGACCAGAGTACTTTCCAGGTGCTACCTCAGAGTCCTCTGGAGCGTTCGCATAAAGGTCTGCTGTATTAGCAGATATAGCTGCATTCTGTGCTGACAATGCAGCAGCAGCAGCTATTATAGCTAAGTCTTCTGCACTAGTCCCACCCTTGTCGTATGATTCCTGAGCTAACATCAGCATCTGCGTAGTATTCTTATCGAGGTTCGCCTCGGATAACGTTGAGCCTCCCTCGAAGTCTACTAGAGCAGTCTTGATACTAGAATTCCTGTATATACGTATAGTTGTACCTGAAACGGGTACATTCAATAACTTAACCTGTTCCTCTGTTATGAACTCTCTGTTCGCTTGATCTTGGAGTACTGTATCGTAGGTCACGAATATGTGATCCTCTGATATGTACCCAGGTGACGGACCAGAAAATGCTATGGTGTACACAGCAGTTGTACCGTCACCTGTTACCTCTTTGTAGCTATAAGGCATAGTTTCTCCTATTTACTTATCTGGGAATAACGTAGGTGTTATTACCGAATTATTAATGAAGTCAAAAGCGTAGTTATTACTAAAGGGTATAGTGCTATAGATAGCTCTGTATTCTGAGGGGGTGAACTCCTTATCAGTTAGAGCACTAGCAGCCATACCAGTTATTCCCTTGTAAGCATTCTCTCCATAACTAATACCAGGGACCATACCGAATAATCCTTTACCACGATAGATCTTACCTCCAGCGTACTCTCCCCATTTATCACCGAACAGAGTATCTCCTGTTAGATTCCCGGCTTCCATCAAAGGAGACAAAGGACCAACGTAAGACATAGTTTGGTTCACTAATGATACTGGATTCAGAGCTTTCTCTAAGTACTCCTGGCGTTTATCTGATGGTAACGTAGCGGCTATGAAACCGATCTTAGCGGTATTAGCCATAACTGAAGTACAAGTATTATAGAACATACTTATAGCTCCTTCCATATCACCCTCTCGGAGCATCTTGTAATCTCTAGTTGTTTGCTTAGAGAGAGCAGCTACAGAGAACGTTCTGAACTGACCTAAGAACTTCCCTATTTCTGTATTCAACCACATAGGGGTTTCACCTGTCATTATACCCTGGACAGCGTTATTAGATTTCCTTGTGAGCATCATACCGAAGGCTCTACGGGTCTTAGGGTCCCAGTTCTCTATATTCATTTCCCACTGAGTCTTCTTCCCGGTTAACCCTTCTGTCTGTTTAGCGTGCGCTTTCATGTTCCTCTGGAGGTCAGCTAGGAGTATATCGTCTACACCGAGATCTCGCATCTGCGTAGGTTTCATCGTACCATCCATGACCTCTTTGTACCACTTCTGCGTAAGAGTATTCATTAAACTCTTAGTCTGCATCGTGTGCATTATGTGCCACCCAGAGGCTTGACTTAGGTAATACCCGAGTTTATCGAACGCTAACTCAACTTTATTAGCTTTAGAACCGTAATCATCAGCCCTGAAGTCTGGATGATTCATGTACTTCCTGAATCCTATATCACCTACTACGAAGTCTTCTATGTTCTTCAAGGACTTCGTTGTGTAATTCCCGGTTAGTAACCCTTTGGTAAGATCTCGGATCATGGGTATTCTCTGGGCAGCATTAACGGCCCCTATCATACGCCCGGTTTCTCCTGCTTGTACTATCCCGAGTTTACCTAAGGAACTAGAGGCTACAGCTTTACGCATCAATCTCATTATCTTAGCAGAAACTGTATTAGAATCTTCAGCAGTCTGACCTAAAATAAGACGGATACCTTGCTGCATCATCTTCTTTTCTTTAGTATTAATATCCTCAGGTACACCAGCGTCTTTCCCTTTCTTAGCACTATGATCTAATGACTTCTGTATATCAGGCATAGAAGCTAAGTGATCACCCTTACGGGCCATAGCTGCTCTACCTAACCAGTATCTTCCTACGGAACTGAATCCTTGAGATAGATCTGTATCTAACAGATCAGTCATACTCAGGGTACGCCCGTTTATATCTATAGTAGCCGTCATATCCATCTGGATTCTATCTAAGGATGGATCAGCTTTAACGTCTCTACCTGCTGTATCTAAGATAGATTTAATATGACGCATACTCGCTGCTTCCATACCTAGATCCTCTAACCCATCTATTAGTAATGATTGATTAGCTGAACTCAGTAAATTAGCATCAGCAGAGGTAGACGTAGCTCTATTGATCATCCTGTTATATAACGCCTCGGACATCTTGATTATATCCTTATCTAGCATCTTAGGATCGTATTCAATAGCCTTCGGTTCCTTCTTAGTATGATCTTCTAGTTTCTTTATAGCCTTATCTAATCGAGCTTCAGCTTTGGTATTCTTAGTTAAGTCCTCTGCTTTCCCCATAGTGCTCTTGTGTTCATCGATCTTCTTCTGGAGGGCATCCTTAGTTTTCTTCCAAGGTTCAAATAGAGCATCGTACTTATCAGCGTTCCTCTGGATTACTATATCAGAGTAATGCCTAAGACCACCCTTGTTAATAGCTTCTCGGTACAAGGCTCTGATTCCTGCTCCATCATCTCCCATCTCTTGTGCTATCTTGTACAGGGCCGAGGGGTCATGCCGACGGAACAAGAAGTTATCTATCTGCTTCCAGTTCTTGAACTCAGCTACACCAGCTTCATGCGCTATCTTCATTACCTCAGATACAGCCTTATTGTACGTCTCAGCGAAGTCCTGGAGTACCTTCTCTACCTCAGGTGTTACTCTAGGATCTTTCCAGTTCTCTCCACCGTCTATGTACTTAAAGGCTACTGTATTGAAGTCTTTCATAGTTAATCCAGAGTCCTTAGACATCTGAGTGAACAGAGCTTTAGACTCTTCGTACTTCTTAGCGTACGGGGCGTACACGAAGTTATGCTGCATGTGCGCCTCGAGTGCAGCCGTGTGCTCCTTATGTACTCCTGTACCACCTTCACCGTGTTCAAATAGCACCCGGTTCATAGCACGAACGTACCTATTCTGACTCCCTGCTAACGTCTGCGAGAATCCAGCTAACTTCAGATTCTCTTGTAGAACCTTCTGTACTCTAGGGATTAACCCATGTGTCTCGTATTTATGCACCCAAACGTCCATCTCGTTATCTGGATCGTAACCCTTAGCAGTCATATCTTCTGCTATAACAGGGTCTAGTTTTCCATCAGGATCTCTGAGGTCTTTAGAATTAGTGTACTCTCGATCAGCCTTAGGCCCATCCTTAGCCGTCGCTATACCTTCATCAGCTTTATCCTTCAAGATACTGTTAGCGTACGCCCTAGTCTGTACTTCATTAACCTTCGCATCAGTTATAGTTTTCTTATTCCAACCGTAACGAGCAGCGTTAATAGTACCAGATAAGGCGGCTCCCATAGCGAAACTCGCTATGTAATCTGAGGTACTCCTGTCTTTATAGACAGAATTTATTAGTTTTTCCTCTACTAAATTAGCGGAGGCTTGTATAGCAGAACCTGCTAGTACAATTTTAGCTGTTAAAGCAGCAGCCCTACCCTGTCCTATAAAAGGGATATAATTAATAGGGTTCAAACCCTCAGCAGCGAACTGAGAGGCCATAGCAAGTGGCATACCAAGGGCCTGGAGGTTCATCTTATGATCTTTGTAATCATTAACTCTTTCAGTAATAGCAGCAAAGTGCTCCTGGTTCCTGGCTGTACTCAGTACTTCTAACTCATCTTTCGCATAACCGTTACCCCTGATTGAATCTATAGCGGTAACTATATCGAAGTCTTCATCTGGTTCATCGTTCATTCTCTCTACAGCTTGTTCAGTCAGAGCACCAAAGGCTGTATTATGCCTAAAAGATCCATATACTGCTTTAAGGATACTAGGGTTATAATTCTCTAGTTCCTCGTTATAAGCATTCATAGCATCCCTCTTAGCTGCACCCTTAGCGTATAGTTCATCTAAAGAGTACTGATTAGTATCCTCAGGTGAAGATACTAAACCAGCCTCTTGAACAACTGAACTCATAGCTTGTAGATCTCCCTGGTTGCTATATAGTTCTTTAAGCATTATTTCTCCTTATTAATCAAATCAGCCTCAAGATTACGTCTAGTTGGATACTCTCCCCAATTACGTAAATTCTTATAGGCAGCATCGAAGTCGCCTTTTGTTATCTGTTTCCAAAAAGTCTGTTTCTTTATCTGTGCTGTACCGTATTGAAAGACCACAGAAGTAATTACTGTTTGCCAAGATTTAGGTAAAGAACTGAACTTAGTCTTAGATGCTTTATTGAAGGCTTTAGTTACATTATCTAGTTCAATCTTCTTTACGGCAGTAGTAACTTTAGTTGCCTCAGCCTTCGTTAACTTTAGTTTCTTAGCTTCTTTCTTAGCCTCCGCACCTTTCATACCGAAGAAAGGTTCCAGTTTATCTATAATAGTAGAATCTAAACCAGCATCCTTAAAGTATTTCCTATTCTTAGATCCTAAGTCTACCCCAGATCCTATAGTAACACCACTTTTACCTATAGTTTTACCTTTAGTTATTGGTACATAACCTGTAGTTTTACCTTTACCTTCTCTAGCCTCTATAAAATCCCAATCAACCTGAGCCTCCCCTCTAGGTAATACCCCAGGAGGATCAAAAGCTCTTAATGAAGAACTCGTATCTGTATCCGGGTACCCCCCGATAGGAGACTGCTGTAGTTTAAATCCAGGTATAGTGAATCTCTCTTTATTACGTAAGTCATTAACAACCTTAAAGGCTGCTTCTGTATCAGACTTATAATCCTTATAGAACTGTACTCGCTCACGCATCCTATCAGGAGGGTTCATAGTAGACCATTTAGGTGCATCAGAGACGCTCGTGAATATCTTAGGTTTAATAACGTCTTTATAGAACTTATCATTTTCATCTAACTCCAAACTCTGCCGTCTACGCTGAGCAGGATCTCGGGCGTACTCTGGGGTGAATATAGCTTCATAATCTACGTTATCATAGATACCTTGCTTTTCTGAGTTCAGAAGGGATATAGCTTCTGAGAACCCTATAGTATGCTGGATTTCATTATTCTTATCTACTATGATATAAGCCTCGTCAGCTACAGAAACTTTAATCTTGTAGTTATCCCAGTCTTCGGGTAACGCCTCTGCTATAACTTCGCTCTCCTTGAAAGAATCAATGAAAGTTCTGTAGTCAGTAACTCCGGTGTCTGCCCCTTGGAGGTTCACTAAGGAACCATCAATTAACTCCATGGTAGACATCACCTGGTCTATAGCTAACTCCATAGCAGCTTCAGGTTCATGCAGCTTCATATTAACGTTCTCGAAGTACTTCTGATTGATGTACTCTCTTGCCTCAGTTACTGCCTCATCTAACTCATTAGCATCCCAACCGAACCAAGTATCATCAGCCTCTAACGCTTTAGTTAACACCTTATCTCGTACCTTAATCTCAGAGTCTTCTATGAATCTATCTTTCTTAATTAACCCCTTAGCTACGTTATCTTCTATGATCCTAGCTGATTTAATACCAGCTTCCGCTTTCTCTGCTTCAGTACCGATAGTGAATTTAGCTGTAGAGTCTATGTACTTAAACCGATCTGCTCCCGGTCCTAATTGTTTATAGAACAAGGCATCGTTCTTCATAGTTGACCGCATAGCAGAGAACTGAGTGTACCCTTGATGTACTAAAGGGTTAATCTCGTTAGCATCATACAGTACCGAGGTTCCCCACTTCTGGGCCATACTAGTTACTTCCTTGATTGGTCGCTTCTGGGCTACTATGATACTCCCGAGTTCAGCCATAGTATCCAGAGGATCTTGCTGTTTCTTCATAATACCATTGAACACAGTTGTAGCAACTTCATCGAATTCTTTACCATTATGCGTAGCTGTAAGATCTAAACCATTCTGCATACCAGTTACACCGTTCTTAATATGAATAGCATCTACTCTATTTCCGTATGACTTAGCTATAGCCTCAGCAAACTTCTCGACAGATACTACAGGTTTCCCGTTCGGTTTAAGTTTACCCTTGACTGTTTCCCAGTCTGCTTGGGATAACGTACCATCATCTCTCTTCTTAACGAAGTCTGTATAGAGTTTCATATTCTGGTCTATACTCTGGGTACGCTCGATCTTATCTGCTACTTTCATAGCAGCTTGGTATTGCTTGTATCTAGCAGGGTCTTGAGCGAAATTGAACTCCTCATTAAAAGCCTGGAGTAACTCAGATTTACCCAAGGACGCCATGATACCACCAGCTATTAACGCTGTATCCATCCGGTCTTCCTGGCTAAGTAAAGCGTAATCAGGATCTGTTATCTCTGCTATAGAATCTTCAGGTAAGAACGTACCAGCTTTAGCCATATTCACTAACTGGTCCGTCAAGGAATTCTGCTGTTTACCCTTCAGGACTAATCTGTATCTACCAGCATGACCTGCTGTGAGAGTAGACTCATTATTGAACCAGAAGTCGTTATAAGTACTCGTAGCATTCTCGTAGTACTTACTAGATTGATACCCGTCAGTAGTCTTCTTATGCTCTGTATTAACGAATTCCTGGAAGTCCTCTGGGTTCATATCATCGAATTCCCCTGAGGACATCCTGAATTTCATATCTTGGAATGATGTTAGAGCTTGACCCTTAGCTACTGTTGTAGCGTAAGCGATCTCCTGTTCTTGTAGATCAGGGTTAATCGTGTTATTAACGAGGTCATTCTTAGCTCTCTTGGTCATCTCTTTCTGGTGTTCTTGTTTATATACCTTGTAAGTACCTTGAGCTAAGGCAGATAACTGAGACAGAACACCGTAAGTTCTATCGGACTGTACTGCCCTCTGTTTAGTATCTAGGGGAGCAAAAGGACTCCCTATTGCTGTTCTTTCTAAATCTGCCATATTATTTCCTTATAAATTAGCTCCAGTTGCAACAGGATTAATACCCCAGTCTGGTATAGATTTACTCTTGAATAAACCAGATATATCTGTATTCAACTCTGCTTTAGATAGATCGCTCATATCAGCGTAAGTATTAACTAGGGACATCCCGGCATTCAATAGGATATCACCTGTACTAGGTACATCCTGATAAGTAGGCCGCGCGTTATTCAGGTTCATGATCATATTCCTAGCTGTATCATTCAACTGATTCGTTAGATTCTGGAGTTCAACCTGAGCATTAATATTACTCTCAGAAATTATATTCGCTCCCTCTTTCTTCGCCTCAGTTAACCCTAGGTCTACCCTCTTACCTGCTAATCCGAGTTGCGCTGCGGATACTCTTGATGTACCTGTAGCTTTCCTGACAGCTTTCTTTGTAGCTATATTCCTGTTAACTCGGTCTCTTACAATTTCTGTCTGGGCTACCTCTGTTCTGTAACTCAGAGTACTCAGACCTTCCTGAGTTATATCCTTGTTCAACTCGAATTGTAACTCTAGGGCTTCGTTCTGAGCTTCTGCTTGTTTCTTACTGGATAAACCCCCGAGTATAGAAGAGGCTAACCCTGCGAACAATTGGAACATAGAACCTCCTATCTGGTTCGTCTACCAGATTCGTAGTAATCACCGGACCAATCTATATCTGATACATAGAAAGGTAAATGACTACTTGATTTAATTTTAATTACGCATCTGTCTCTGTTAGATCTGATACTAACCGGGACATCTGCATCAGTTATAGTCGGTGGGCCGTTCAGTAAGAACAAGGTATCATCTATGATCTTCGTATCGTACACCTTCGTATAAACCTGACCTGTCTCTTTAGTTACTTCTACTGTAACGTAACCAGTATCAGCTACATTAAAGGCCATCGAACTATACCTCAGAGTACCCTTAGTTTTCGGTCTTTCATACTGATCTCGTACATAAGGGTTCGTTAATTCTGCGACTGAGTCATAAGATAATCCTACCCATACGGATATTGTGATAGCATCATCAAAGAGAAGTGCACCAGAATCATCATACAATAATTCTCCTAAGTCGTCATACAAGTTATTCCCCGGTGCAGGTATCGCATCGAAAGGAACTATGATTGTATTAGCTGCATCTAGATCCTCTACTACGTCAGCATCGAACCCTAAGTCGTACCAAGAAGTAAAATATCCCACGGAGTCCCAAGACTCATCGTACCCTATAGCGTCCCAAGATAAGTACACTGAACTAGATCCAGCCCATGTTATAGGAGTACCTGCTAAACCTGTATATAAACCCCCTACTATTTCAACATCAGCTAAAGATATAGTACTATAATCTTGTAGTGTAGGTGTACCCTCGTAACCCCTAGTAGTTCTCTCTAAATCTACCTTTTCGAGTAACCCTAGGCGTACAGGGAAGTCTACTCCTGCTGTATTCTGATCAGCTAGATCGATGTACTCTAAGCAGTAATCGGTCCCTCGCTTAGTTAGTAAATATAAGTACTCATTAATTATCTTATGAGTAATTATAGTAACCCCGAAGGTCCACTTATGCCACGCTGCTTGTACCCTCTTGTTATCCCTATCGTACCACTGGTAAACATAAAGGTCTGTATCTGAGGTATCTGTACGAACTACTAAGATATTATAATCAGTTGATGAATCTATCTGTACAGCAGAACCTGGGATGTACTTCTTGCATTGCTCAGTTATCGCCTCTGCTGCTATATTACCCGTAGCTGCATCGAAGCGCATCTCTCGGATACCTGTGAATAACCCGAAGTCGTTCGAGAAGAACACAGAGGTAGCTGAGGCTACAGGGAGACATTTAATATTATTATTATAACGAGCTTTAGAAGCTAAAGAAAAGGTCTTTGAACTAAAAGGAGTATCTCCTGAATGCAAGAATTGCGCCTTGTCGGAGAAAGAAACAAGAGATGAGTTAAAGACTACTGTGCTATGTAAGTTCGTTACCTGGTTATCACTCGAGGCTGTATCAATTGGATCATCGTCTGACGATTGTATAACCGAAGCGGCCCAGAAGTTAAAGAAGTCGAATGTTACAGAACCGCACTTGTTCTCTTCAGTATCAAAGACTAGTCGCCCTTGGTAAGATACTATAGAAGATATCTTGTTCCCAACGAAAGACGGGATAGGGTTCGTGTCGTCATCTCCAGCAGATCTATCTTCCCAGTCTATCTCTCTGAAGTAGAAATACCCGTCTGATTCCCTAACTAACTTATGAGGCATAGTTGTAGGATCAAAGGCTGTATCTACTCCGAATCCTGCTGCTTCTTCCCAGACACCATCTCCTATTGATACCCCTTCAGTAGTCTTGAACTGAACGTAATAGTCGTTCTCTTTCGCTGAGTCTACTCCTGTGACCTTAACCTTATAACCGTTCCAGGCTATCTCCGGGAGGTCATCATAAGAAGATATAGTATGCGTTACAGCTATGAAGTCGTTACCGTTACTTGAATCAGTAACCTGTAGATCGTAGTCAGCATCCGCTTTGAATAAATATACTACATCCCCGAAGATATCCCAAGCTACACCATTAGCGGTAGCCCAAGATTGTACATCAGGTAATAGATTCGATAACACTGTAGTAGTTCTGAGAGTTATAGCTTTACTTGCCTGTATAGAAGACGAGGTAGTAGTTAGAGTAACTGTACTCGGTGTATCGTAAGTAGATATAACTACTCCATCGATTAGTACCCCGTAAGTCCTCCCGTAGTTCGCTGTCTTCACATAGAGCATACGCTCCCATACGCTCGTGGTATCCGTAGGGGTACTCGTAGCTGGAGTTATGCTCTTATTAGCTATGAACGTAGTATCAGCTATCGTGTGGAACCTCAAGTCATCAACCGGGTTAGCGGTCAAGAGATAAGCCTGATCTGCTGTGTAGATAGTATCTACGAACGAACCATCAGTTAGATCCAGGGCTGTTACCTGAGAGTCTCCTATACCGAATAAGTACCGTTCTTCTGTATCCCCTCTATCGTACGAGTAGAATACTGAGGTGTCACCTCCGGGGAATAAAGAGGCTGCTAATTTTTTAAGATGATAAGTACCAGGACGTTTACCAAGGCCATTAATAATAGAGCTAATACAATTCGTCTGTTCCTCTAGTTGTTCTGGCCTACGCTCCTTAGGTGGCTGCTGAGATACACCCTGAAGGAGATTGTCTATTGCTCCATTATAATTTGTGATAATAACCTCCTTACCTAGTAGGTTGGTTCTGTAGTAACGTCTGAGCAGCACCGCTAGATGTCGCTGAGGGTCCGTTGAATTTAAGATTCTGTACTTGTAGTAAGTGAAAGGCTACAGTAGCGGCTGTAGTTAATTTAGTTAACTTATTAGCGTCCATAGCGAAGTCAGCTAGCATAGTAGCTTTAGCTTCCGCCAGGATATAATTATAAGCAGTAGCCGGGAGATCCTCGATTGACCACTCGGATAGTACATCTACGTCTACTGTGTCTTCTGCACTGAAGTCATAAGTATGCGTCTCTAGATCGTACAGCCGGTTACCCCTCTTGATATAATTCGTATCGTCTGTATCGATAGAGATAGTATTACTCGGTAGTTTAACTTCCCCTGAGGTTTCCACAGCTAACTCCCAGGATTCTACATTGAACCACCAGCCTATAGATTGTATAGATGCACTAGTTTCTTCCCATACCCCGATAGCAGATAATACGTCAGGATGACTCAAATCTTTAGTGTTAACCGGGGACTCTCCTATAACTTTAAGTAAGGCATTTATTACCCTTAGTTCTGTTTGTTCCATTTGTCCATCCTATAATTATTATAATTGGGTCGGGCCTTTACTGTTATTCCAACTTTTGTCGACGAAGAAGGCAGATGGTTATTTAAGCCCGAAGCCGTAGTATAGAAAAAAAAGCCCCCTCGGTGTTCCCAAGGAGGCTTATTGTGTTACTTAGGCTTTGAAAATACCAGCGCCTTTATCAGTTCGATCAGGACCGCAACCGATAGCGAGGTATGAATCAATGAACCAAGTCAGTAGTCTCTTATCCCAGTACACATCAGAAGTCAGAGGGATACTCTGAGCTACCATGATAGTTTCCGGTGTAACGAACGCAGCTACGATATCAGCTTCAGCAGAAGAAGTCTCATAAGCAGCACCATAAAGAGCAGCAGTACTATCAGTCTTAACCGGGGAAGCAACTGTATCTGCTGCCTGGGACATCCTGTTAGTTGCTACAATAGGCATACCAGAGGCAACCTGGATAGCAGCATGTGCGTAAGATCCATTTTCCTTATTGATATCCTTATCGAGCAGATCATCATTCTTCAGGAGAGTGAAGTACTGCGCAGGGGCCATGAAGAGTTTACCATCAGTCTGAGATACTTCCTCTTCCATAAGGGCCTGAGATAGTTCATAAATAGCAGTAGTAAGATCTGCTGCTACGAGTTCATCAAGGGCGGTATCTAAGGTTACAGTCTGTCCCTTAGAAAGAATCCCACCAGTACCCTTAGTGTCACCATCATCGAACAGAATAGACTTAACGATCTGTACGAACTGGACTTCATCGAGGGATTTAGCGATCCTCTTACCGAAGTTCTGTGGAGTCCTGGACCTGATATCCAGGTGATCCTGGACGTCAGCGAGCATCGCTGTGGTTACACGAGCGATAATCGGGGTTTTAACCTGGACGATATTCTTACCAACTTCGATCTTTTTCGCAACAGGCTCTACACCTGGAGAAACAGCCTGAAGTGTAGGCTGACCCATAACGTTATTAGACATAGTGTCTGTACCGATCAGGGGTTTAAAAACGAACATACCATCGAGGGTAGATTCAGCTTGCATAATTTCGTGTACTCGCTTAGTGTTCAGTAAAGGTCGTTAATCTTTACCCGCTTATTAAGCTGCTGTATATCACTATACAGATCAGACTATATCATGATCTTTAAAAAGATCCAGTGCGCTTCGGGTTACTTAACCCTACTCCCCGAGGGGATAGTCGTTGCACTCCAGTGTCAGTTCATAGCTTTAAATATGTGTCCAACTTCTACGATATTTAATATCGCATATAGTTGGTCTGCTTACGTTATACTGAAAGGCAAGATCAGCATTACGCTCGCCTTCGGCTAAGGCTTGCCTAATAAATAATACATCTTTATTAGTTAAATGTGTTTGATTATGCTCTTCTCCTACATGAGATTTCAAGCCAGTAGTATAAGCATGCTTATTATTCTGAGCAGTTGTGCACCACTCTAAATTACATGCTCTGTTGTCTGATTTAATACCGTTTAAATGATTAACAGTATTATATCCTTCTGGTTTAACACAGAATAAAGAAGCTATAATCCTGTGTATAGAGATCTGTTTTGCTTTCCCATACCGTGTTAATGATACACATTGGTAATCATTACTCTTAGTAACAGGAGTTAAGTACTTATCTGATTTAAAGGAGTAAATCCGTCCATCAGGTGTTCCTCCGTACCGTGGGTATTCAGCTATGTATTTCAATTCTTTAAAGTTCATATACTCTCCTTATAAAGGGTTATACGAACTGACACTAAAGCTCAGGATTGTCTCATTGAGAGGTCCCCTGAGTTCGCACTGTTTTCTTATAGCATATCGCTACGCTAGGACGGCCGTGTAACCGTCGAACATCTCGATGGTTAGCGCAAACTTGTCGGCTGAGTAGTTCTGCGCCATTGGGTACATTAAAGTGGTAGCATCAAATACGTTGTCTGTCATAATTACTCCTTAATACATTAAAGTTCGTATCTACCATTTTGGCCAAACCCGTAATACGTCCCTGGACCGTACTTCTTCTTATCGATCTCGATGGACTTCAACCTGGCAGCTTGCATTTTATCCCTATAAATGGGATCGGTCTTAAATTTATCAGAACCAGTTATAGCCCTGAAATCTTCCTTAGTGATATGCGGAACAGTATTTCCTGTGTTAGTATTGTCACCGTCACCTTCCATGAGTTTTCCTCCTAGTCCCTTAGCTTTCTTGTATTCAGTTACTGCTGATTTTAAACCTTCATTCACCAGAGCTTTGTTACCTGAGAGTAACTTAGCGTTAATGATACCTAGCTCCTCTTTAGACATATTGCCTTTGAGGGTTTCTCCAAGGGCCTTGAATTTATCCTCACCACCGACTGCGTTAAAGACGTAATCGTTCATCTCTTTAACCTTAGCGTTCTTCTCTAGTTGCTCTTTGTACTCTTTACTAGCCTTGATCTTAGTTAGCTCTATTTCGGCCTTCAATCTCTGTACGTGCGCATCAACTAGATCAGGATCTAACTTCTCTTTCGCCTTAGCTATTAACTCGTCTGAGATCTTACCTGTATCAGTGATTTCCTTAGCTATAGCTGTTACATCAAATCCTGCATCCTTAAGTGTCTCGTCTACTGTCTTGTTCAGATCAGTTGACTCACTGGATTCCTCGGCCTCATTGCCTTCATCAGTATCCCCAGTATCCTCAAGGTGCAGGTCGATGTCCTCAGGTGTATCCTTGTCGGTGTCCGATGCGCCCGTGGCCTTATCGTCTTCTATTCCACCCTGAGCTTCTAGGGCTTCTTTAGTTTCGTCTGTTAATTCTACTGCCATTATTGTACTCCTTGTTGTACTCCTTCTGCGATCTGGGAAGCATCAGCTTTATCTAGCATAGCTTCTCCAGCCATTTGTCCAGCCTGGGCTTCTTGGGCTGCTTGCTGTTCCGCTAAGAATTCCTCTTCGGTCATAACCCACTTCTCGTACTCTACGTCTCTACCTGTAGCTAATACAGATATAAGATTCGATGGTCTTAACCTAGCTCTGAACTCTTCTGGAACGTTATTAATTAGTGATACATCATCGAGCAGATACCGGATCTTCTCGTTCTCTGCTGATCTACCCATAGCGTCTAATCCGGTTACGATCACGGGTTCAATCCCGGAACCCTTGATATTAATATCGATATCCCTAAGGAGTAACCGAGCTATAGGACTCTGGAGAGTACTAGCGAAGTTCGAGAAAGTACCACCGTGACTCTGATCTAGCTCCTGCGCTCTGATCCTGTTTTCTTCGGCTGTAGTCCTCTCTGAATCTCTGATCTGACTCGAGATCATCAGGAACGCTTTACCTAGATGTTTCTTGTAATCCGCTATGATAGCTGCTATGAACTGGAAGTCAGCCTGTTTATTAGTCTGGACCGCCCCTACGTCATCAGGGGAACCGTAGTGATACGTCCCAGTTGCAGCAGAGTTCATAGCTACTACATCTAGTACTGATCCAGGTCTGACTAGGTATTTGATATCAGTCATTACAGCAGCACCCGTGATTAACGCCTCGGTTAACACTGAGAGCGCCCAGAAGGAACCATAATGATCCTCTACTAGACCTCTACCGTAATGCTCTCGTCTTGTTCTCTTCCATACCAAGGGTATCCAAGGGAGTAACTCCTTAGGATAACTCTGGTGTTCATCACCTACTGCTATAGATTCAACGGATTGATCAACCAGGAAGTTATCCGGGTTCTCCTCATCTATCCTGATGTAAGTATAGATAGTAGCTGTCTCTTCGTTCATATTAGCATCTGCTGCTATATCTAACTCAGCTATAACAGCGTCTCTTATATCAGCACTCAGGGCATTAATAGCCTTCGTCTCTTCCGTGATTATCTCTAAGACATCACCGTTCGGGGATCTCTGGATAACGTACTCATCTAGAGCATAGAACGTAGGTTTAGCTCCATCTGGAGGGAACATAACTAATCCGTTACCTGTAACGATACAATGCTGTAGTGCATCGAGTAACACCGGACGGGCCTCTCGTTGTTCAAAGGCCCATCTAGCTCGTCTTTCTCCGATAGCTAACAGGGCATCGTTCTCGGTTGTATCCTCGTCTGGTTTCTTAGTGAACTCATCTATCCTCAGGCGGAAGAAGGGTTTAGCCGTTGGGAATAACTCTTGTACATAACGGTTACCTAGATGATTAACCAGAGCTGCACCTTCAGAATTGAAGTCATTCTGTACTTCAGAGGAAGTCCGATCTTCTACATCAGGCATAATATAAGAGAGGGTTACTTTACTGTAATCCTCGGCTCTAGTCACGTACTGATCTCGTCCAGCTTTCAGTACGTTGTATCTAGATTTAGGTATAGCTGGATCGTATTCTATCATAGTTGTACCCCAGTTACCTTCTGAGTATCTTGTATGTTAATACCTGATTCTGTATCTAGCTCTACCTTGAATTGTGACTTCGAGGCAGCGGCTTTCTTTTTCCTAGACTTCTCATCACCAATCAGGGGAGCGTCTAGCTCATCCTGTAGCTCTGCTGTAGTCTTATCAATCGGTGTAGCTAAGGCTGCTGGAGTAGATATATCTGGTGAATCAAAGGCTCCTGTCAAAGCTGCTGCTCCAGTGAATACCCCGGCTGTTACTAGACCACCAACTGCTGTAGCTACTCCTGCTGAAGCTCCTGCCCCTAGGATACTAGATCCTATTAATAATAAGGTTTCTCCCATAGTTCCTCCTCTAGATTTGCATTAGGCCCATCCAGAGGGAACTCGGATCGAACCCGAAAGTTATGAATAATTCTTTAGTCTTCTGATCTTCGTACGGACAAGTTACGATAACGTAGTCTTTACCCTGAGATTTAATCCAGGGATGAACCTCTCTTACGAATACTGATTTTAACCAGATGATATTCTCTTTGTTCTTATGTTCTTCGGGGATATAAAGATGTAACGCACAGGCTGCTCCTTCAGATAACTCTATAGCTAAGTAAGCTACAGTATAACCAGTAGAGTCTACTACAGCTAACCCTTGGTAAGTCCCTGGTGTTAACGTAGGGAACATACTCAGTGCTACACTTTGGTCTAAATTAATCTCCCTTAGTATATCGCTCTCGTATTCCTGCTTCTTGTCTTTCATTCAAACTCCTCATATGCCTAAGAACCTGATTGATCCCTTGTTGATAAATAAGATGATCTGCCATATAGGGTACTCCAGGTTTAATATCTGGTGCTGTGAATAGCTTCTCGAAGTACCCTAATAGTACCTTAGAGATAGCCGGGGCTTCATTTAGGGTCTGTTCGTAGTCTGCTAGACGTTTGCTCGGAGTACCTCTGAGTGAACTCAATGGGATCAATGTTAATTCCCTCCAGTTTTAATTCAGTTTCTAGATCCAGAGGATATCCGTCTTGTAGTATCTCCATAGCGTCCTCTACGATAATCATTCTTTCTTCAGCGCTGATGTAGTCATCAACGAGTTCCTCTATTCTTAGACCAGATTGCATATTGTTTCCTATTCATTAAGGGGTTACCTTAGGGTTAACTTAGTTATAATAGGAGTATAATAGAGTTATGATATAATTATATTATACTTATATTAATACATAGGTATTAATCAGGTATTAACTAAAGGTTACTTAGGTATAAATAGGGGGTAATCTTCTCTACTAGTCAGGGAATTAGAATCCGGTGTTATATCAGATACTTAAAAACCCCCTATTTTCACTGTGGAACACGATTGTTCCACGGTTTATATGGTCAATTGTCTGACTCTTTCTTCGCAAATATGTATAATTTTATTGTACTCCTGGACCCTAGATTCTCCGGTTTTATTCCTGAGCACCCTCTTAACGATATCAGCGTCCCAAGGGTTCAATTCGTATTCTTCCCAGATATCCCAAGGTTGTATCTTATGCAGAGCGTAATCGGACTCTCCAACGTTCCTAGAGCGTACTGAGTCTGGTCCGTACTTGATACCTATAAGGTCCACCGGGGTTATACATGGTTCTTCCTCGGATTCCTTGGGTTCCCATTTGTCGTATTCTTCACAATATCCAACTGTATTGTAACAAGTAGTATCTTGGTATTTACAATTGAAACAAGATTTTATTACTTTAACCTCGAAGTAATCGTGATATCCTCCAGGGTGCGTACAACAGTGATCAAAAGTACCACAAAGAGTATTCTGGTGTTCGCATTCATCGCATCTAATTTTATTCATATCCCACAAGCTCCTGAGGGGCAACTCACTGTCTCTAAGAATTCTAGATCTTCAGCGTAAGTTGTCCCTTCTTTATCTAGTGCCTCTTTGTAAGAGACTGAAGTTAACGGTTGACCGCCTCTGGACCCGTCAGGATAGAACGTTAATCCTCTGAGCATAGGAGCGTACTTCTTAACTATTTCTGTTGTTGTACTAAGGGTACTCTCGTTATTCCACTGAGTACCCCAGGCTGGTAGATTCAGGGTACTACTGATACCCATATCAACGTACTCCTGGATATCAGCCTGGAAAGAAATTCTTCTTTCAATATCCTTACTGAGATCTGAGGACGTTTCGATATCCTCCGGGTTGAATCCTTCTGATACTAGGTATTTCGCTAAGGGTTCCACGATGTACTGATGCTTCCACTCGTTACCCTCTAGGAAGCGTCTCTTGATACCTGTAGCGAACAACGGTTCTATACCTGAGGTAGTACCAGCGAGGATACTGATTGATCCAGCAGGGGCCACTGAGCGGTATTTCTTGCAACCAGAGATACCCAAGCGGTCCGTGAGGATATTCGCTCCGTGTTCTGATTGTAATTCGTAATGCGTTAACCAGTTATGTAACTCTTGCGGAACGGTGTACTTGTAACCCCTTTTTAAGAGCCATTCGTGTACACCCATTAGCCCTAAGCCTATCTTCCTGCTAGTATCTCGTACCGTGTAACACTTAGCGTACGGTAGCTCTGCTTTAACTGAGCCACAGACTAGGAACTGAGCAGCTAGATAAGTTACATCTCTGAATTCTTTCAGATCTTTAATTCGGCTAAGATTCAGCGACCCGAGATTGCATAGATCAGAATCCTGGTCCGTTATGAACTCAGCGCAAGCGTTCCGCCCTACTTCTTTCTTAGCGAATAGATCGAATTGCATCCCAGGTTCCCCTGTTTTACATGCTTGCTCTACGTTCTGGATGAACGCTGGAGATTCTAACGAGAACTCTGAGTCGTACTGGACAGAGATATTAGTCATATCCATCGGTGCAGGGAAGTTATAATCTTTAGCTTTCAGATTACTGACTTCTGCACTCCAATCTTTACTAACTAGGAATTCAGGTACATCCGGATGCCAATAGGGTAATGAGGCGTACAGAGCGGATCTCCGACTACCTCCCTGCTGAACATTCCTACCTATTTCGTTCATAGATTCCATAAGAGGAATAGGCCCTGAGGCTAATCCTCCGGTTTTAGTGATCACTTCTCCGTGACCTCGGACTTTACCGTAGTGCGTACCGCAGCCACCACCAACCATTAGAGCCATGAAATGCTTATAGCCTAGATCAGCCCAACCCTCTCGAGAGTCCTCTGCGATGAAGCTGAAGCAATTATTAAAGAAAGCAGCAGGTCTACCTGCGTAATAAAGGTATCTCCCGGCTGGTATGAATTTCATATCCCGCATGTACGCTGAGAGTTGGGTCATATCACCATTAGTCATTAACCCTGTGCATACTCGTTTAACGAGGGTATCACAGAGGTCTGCCCAGGAGGAACAGTCACCACCTGGGTTACTATATTTATTCTTGAATATAGTCTTCCCGAATTCAGTTCTAAAGGTCATCTTCCTCCTCTACCCCTTCTGTAACAATTCTACTTCGTTCTGAATAGTTACCATATATATTGTATACAAGTTGATTTCTTTTGTACCCACGCCTTCCAGAGACAACATCCAGATATTTTAACCCAAGTTTTTCTATAGTTCTTTGTACTGTCTTAGTAAAGACCCCTTCTGAGTATTTAGTTGATTCTGGGTTAGATCTATCTACAATATGGATCATCTTATTAGGGTATTGCATAGCTTCAGAGATTACTCTAAGAACCTGTGCAGTAGATCGTCCTGTACACCTGTCTTGATTACAGTATATGCCATTTGGTACATTCTTCGTGTACTCTGTCACGTTACCTAATAACTTACTAATTTTCATAGTTAGTCTCCTGTTGACCCAAGTCCACCACGGTCTTTATTCTCTAAAGACTCTACGACTTTGAAGTCTATTTTAGGTTGTTTCTTCATGATCCTGAATTGACACAGACGAGTGCCCTTAGGTATGAAGGTGACCTTAGGGTCATGAATTATAATAGGGAAGAACCATTCATCGTTATCTCCCTTGTAGCTCTCGTCTACTACCCCGAAGCTATTCGACTGGAGTAACCCGTATTTCTTATAGGTTGAACTCCGTGGTACTACGTGCGCCTCGTAACCCTTAGGTAACTCCATAGCTACACCTAGAGGTACTAACTTGAATGGGTCCCCGAGTAATTTCAGGGGTTCTGCTGTTCTTAGATCAATCCAGTCGCCCTGTTCTATTTTCTCAAGGGGCTGAGCGCCTCTGAAATATTTTATTTTAATTTCCATAAGGTACGAACTCCATATGATTCTCGTTATAAATTATACCACAGCCTGTACTCACAGGAACCTTAAAGCGGTCCTCGCCATATCTAGAAAAGTACTTTAATTCATCAACTAAGCATCCAACGTTCATAGCCGCAGCGTTCTTGAAAGGTCTAGGGATATCGAATACCCCTGCGTGACTATGAGTATGCCCTTGGACGTACGAGACACCGAGTTTATTCGCTGTGTTCTTAGCTCCGTACATACCCCCAGAGCCTAACCCGTGTTCAACCAGAACGGACCCGAATAGTTTAAAAGATCTATCCCAGACCCATGTATCAGGTAACCCGTACAGTTCATTAAAGGGTCTTAGGTACACATCTGCTGGCATATTAACTTCTTTTAGTCTCTTAGTTGGTATCTGGTCATGATTACCTATACACAGGTGCATCCTAGGGAACGCTGTGACCCACTTCTTTAGTTCCTCGAGTGATCTCTCCCACTCCTCAGCAGGAGACAGAGCGTCTAATTCAATAGGGTGTCTACTTATGTAATGATGATCCATTAGATCTCCGATGTGAATAATCTGTTGAACCCCGTGTTCCTTGAAGGTTCTCTGAAGGAACCCCAGAGCACCGTCGAGATGCCCTGGGATATGCGTATCAGATATCACACCAGTGGTTACGTCTTGTAACTCTAGCATATTATTTCTTTCTCCGTTTCCGTTTCTTCTTAGGGGCTACAGTTCTACCCCTGATTATAGTAGTACCTGGGTAATAAACCCCAGTGTCTTTCCAAGTTAATAAATAAGCTACGCAGTTCTTTAACCACTTGATACCCTCAATGAAGTTCCCTGCTCGAACCCCGAGGCCCTCAGCTTTACCTATGAGGCCATTGCAGTTCCTACATAGTACCCCTCGAACGGCCCCGGTTTTATGATCATGATCTACAACCCGGTTATTCGCTGTGAAAGTACTGAATTTTCTTTCACAGAGAGGGCAATTCTCTGGGGTATGCTGGTCTTTCCAATCAGCTAACTCCTTACCTACTTTCAGGATCTTCTGCATAGCTCTCCCTGTAGTACTCCCCGGCTTTAACTCCGGTGTAATCAGTTATTCTAGAGGGAACTTCGGGTTCCACATTTCTCCTATCTCCCGTCTCATCCATAGTAATCTCCCCTGTTCTAAGAATTGCTTTCTAGCTGTCTCTAGACCTGCTTTGAATACTTCCCTAGTACGCCAGTGTTTATACTCGTGTTCCATCCAATAGGACTTATAGCAGAACCAGACGGTATCGTGTAGCTGTTTCTCATACTTAAGAGGGCTAAGTATCTGGTACGCTGTCTTAGGACCAACCCCACCCCTACGTATCCCAGGGAACATCTCTTTCATACTCTCAGTAACCTTAGGTAACCCCTTGATCCAATCAGCAGAGTCCCCCATGAGCATCTGAGCGTAGAAGAACATTAACCCTGAGCCTCTGACCTTCCCCTTAGTATCTATCTCTAAGTGACCGAACTCAGTTACTTCAGTGATGAACCCGTTGTACATATTGTGGTGCAGTCCGGGGTTAATTTGAAGATCTTTGTCACCGGAGGAGATGATAGATGATTTCCCCTCCTTAATGTTTTTAGCTTGGTGTATGCCAAGTGCATCATCAGCCTCTTCGCCATTACATATGATAGCCTTCCAGGAAGTAATGAGATGTTGTCTAACCTCCGGTAACCATCCAGGCTGCGGTTTAAGTCTATTTCCGTCTGCATCATATCGGTTCCCCTTGTATCGCTGGAGGGTTGCTATTGCGTTCCTGTAGTTATCGGACCCAGTGAGATACGCTGTATAGCTCTCGGACTGACTCTCATATAGCATCTGTTGCATCCTCTCATCAGTCCTACGAGTTGCTACCTCGAGGGCGCAATCGTCTTGACCGAAGGAGGCATAATAAGCTACCATATCAGCATCAATGAGGCATTCCCTTCCAGGTACTCTCTTGACTACTGCTACAGTTGGTACTTTAAAGGTCATAAATATTCCTCCTCCTCTTCGTCGTCTCGTTCTACTATAGCGTAGATCGTGTCTACACAAGGAACCCTGAAGAGATAATCCATAGCGCACTGGAAGGTGAACCCTTCTGCATCCTCATCTATAGTCTCGAAGACGCACCCTTTGCATGGATAGTTCTCGTTCTCAGGTACTCTAGTTATATGACAATCGTCTGGTATTACTAGTACTTTCATACCGGGAGATCATCTGCTTCCGCAGGTGCACCCTTGTTAACCTCAGGTTTACCTGGGTCATCCGTTGTACCCTCTTCAGTGTTACCTTCAGGGTAATCTACGAGCATCAGCTCAGTAAGACTCCCGGTATAATTCACGGCGCACTTGATGCACTTCTGGAGGTACTCCGGGATTAGATCCCAAGCATCTTTCTGAGGGTTATCCCAATCGAACACAGGGCAGTAAGTCCCTACGACCTCAGGTACTTCCATAGTTTCCTCTTTACGTGTCCGAGGATCTTTATAGATCGTACTCTGGATAGCATCAGGTTTCATATTAGCGTAAACAGGTAACGACCCGTCTTCCCTGGCTTTAGTCCCTGGTTTATTCGTGACTCCCACGAGGAACGCTTCACCTACGAAAGAGTCAAGACCTTCGTAGTTAGTACCCAAGGCAGAATTCATAGCGTTCAGGTACTTCATGTACTTACTCCGGTTAGCGTAAGACAGAGAGATCTTACCTGAGGCTAACGCATCGGATACACTCAGTTTATTAATGAACTCACCCTTTGTACCGAATGGTACAGAGGTCTTGATACACAACGGATTAACATCGTACGGTTCCATCGGGAACTCGAATACAAGATGAATCAATAACTCAGGGGGTTTCTCTTTACCAGCAGCTTTCCCTGAATCGTACACCTGACGTTTACCCTGGAACATCGGGGCATGTTTCCCGAGTTCTACGTAAGATACTAACCGAGCAGGAACCTGGGGTCCAGCTTCGATGAACTGCAATTCTAGTGTGTAGTCACCACCGTCATAATTCTCGATTGCTTCTTTGTTAACCTTGATCATTACTTGTCCTCCTTAATTCTACCGTCTTTATCAGTCTGTAACCCATCTACCTGAGCGCTATAATACTTATGAAAGTACCCATCAGGGGTAATACTGAGTATCCACTTATCCCCTATTTTTAATGACACCATATCATCTATGACAAGTTTTACATCCTGATTAAATGTTTCAGTTACTTCCTCAGTTACTACCTTAGTGAATTCCATATTATTACTCCTTACTATGTTAAAGTTTCTTTAATTGTACCATCGATATTTAAACAAAGACCTGTACTAGCTGGTATATAACCTTGTCGCACGAATGTACCCTCTTTATTAATTTTGAATACGTACCAGTCTCCGCACTTGATATCAATACAGTCATCATGATTCTCAATAGTGAATTGTACATCTTTAACTACTTCTGTTCTAATTAGCATGAACCCTCTCTTTTACTTTTGTATTAGTTCCCATAATATTATCCCCGTACTCTGTATCTACTGGGAACGGGGTGTTCCAATCTACCTCTGGATATTTTTCATTAAAATAACTACAGACATCCTCGAGTACCCACGAGATAACCGGGAGGTGCTCCTGGGCTAACTCCTCGGTTCTGAAGTCTAAGTAAACGCTATCATGCACAGTATTAATTAGTAAACAATCATGTTCTAGCTCGTTCTGTATGATGTACCTCCAGACTCTACCTGATTGTACCTGCATGATCTCCCCACCTAATCCCTGAGATGGGTAGTTCTTCATCTGAGTAGGTGAGAAGCTCGTCATGATACCCCGAGATTTACTCCAGGATTGTGCCTCAGTTTCTACGAAAGAATACAACGTCCCTGTGCAGCTCCGGTAGAACCCAACGGCCTTCTGGTAACCCCCATCTGTACGCAGAGTTGTAACCTGTCTTGTTCCTCGGACTTCCTCTGCGACATTTTCATCGAATTCGTACATCTTATGGTACTTAATCTTCCTCGCTTCTATAGCTTTCTCGATCTTATCCGCAGGTACACCTGAGCTTTCAGAGAGTTTCTGAATTCCTGCCCCGTAGGCTTCCCCGAAGGTTATACTCTTAACCCCTTGACGGGTATCAATCCACTTCTGATCTCCTTCTACCTTAGCTTTCTGATAAACGAACTCATAAGGTTCCCCGGTTACGAACGCAGCCCACTCGCAATGGAAACAGACCTTATCGACTAGAGCCTGGAGTAACGCCTCGTCTTTCGAGAGTACTCCTTTGCATACAACTTCTAGCTGACTGTAATCTATCTCAGCTACTACACCGTCTGGGAACCTGGAGGTGAAAGTCTTCTTGATCTTAGATTTACCCTTCTTCGGTATATTTTGTAAATTTGGCTTGCTACTACTGAGTCTAGCAGTAACTGTAATTGCATGATTCAGTTGACCGTGGACACAACCATCAGCTTGGATATTCGTTAGCATACCCGTCCATTTACCCTTAGAGAACCGCTTGTAGTACGTCCCGAGGTCCTTGAGCATACCCTTGAGTTTCAATAGAGTCTGAACCAAAGGAACACCCTGTTCTTCATCTAACTGAACCAGGACATCCTCAGCAGTACTCCAGTAACCCTCTACAGATGACTTCCAGTTATCTTCCGGGTTGCACATACCCGGTAGCTCGTGGTACATATTACAATTACGCATCTTCGGCCCACGATCTAGGTCATCTTCAGTTACGATCTTAGTTTTCTCCTGGCCTATATTCTTACCAGACTTATAGATAACCGGGGAACCGTCTTTGTATACAATTGTATTCACTTTCTTCTTGTAGTACTGTAACTTACCCTCTTTTAAACTGAACTCTTT
>Ga0307989_1000391_pt1 | contig 29016 bp, 45 predicted proteins | sample EllFjometagen185_FD_203164 | JGI IMG/M metagenome (GOLD analysis project Ga0307989, IMG submission 203164) | Marine microbial communities from Ellis Fjord, Antarctic Ocean - #185 | ecosystem: Environmental > Aquatic > Marine > Unclassified | place: Southern Ocean | collected 2014-10-08 | reverse complement strand
AATCAGAGACAGTCTTCATGATGAACTGCTTAAATGGATGAATGACACAAGGGATCCTTTTAGGGGATATTATTGGGAAAGACGGCCATGGAGAAAAGATGCGCGTCAGGCAACCTGGGATTATACAGGTATGACAAGGCAAAGAGCTACTGAATTAGATGAAAAAAAGCAATTAGATTATATGACCGGTTTAGAATTTGTTAATAGAACTCGAAAAAAAGGTGTAATTGAAGAAGGGGAAAAATAAAAAAGACCCATATGTCTGTTACAACATATGGACCAAGTTAGAGAATAGTGTTTCTATTATTTAATTTATGGCATTATTCAGCGAGAGTGTGATCATGGCAAACTGAGCCAGTGGATTCAAGTTCGCCTGTAAGATACATTTCAGCGGCTGTTTTGGGGCTACCTTTCGGACCTATAACAACTTCAATGTTATGTTCATTGAAAATTGCAACAGCTGCGCCGCCCATTCCGCCTGAAATTATCACGTTAGCACCTTGTTCATTCAGGAAATTCGGTAAAAATCCAGGTTTATGACCTGGATTGGCTACTGGTTTTTCACTGATAATATTTTTTCCTTCTGTTTCAAAAAATTCAAATGTCTCACAATGGCCAAAGTGGCTGGAGACAGTACCTTTGTCACTTGCTACTGCTATTACCATTATTCTTCCTCCATTTCAATTAATATTTTTGTTAATTCATTTAAAAAGTCAGTCTGGTACATTTCGATTTCACCTGCATCGCATGCTTTTGAAATTTCAGTATCAATAGGGATTTTTGCTAAAACCTTTAAATTGTGTTTTTTAGCAACTTCTTCAGTATGGCTCTCGCCAAATACATTTATTCTTTTTCCACAATCAGGACACATGAAATATGACATATTCTCTACAACACCGATAATCGGAATTTTCATAAGTTCTGCCATTTTTACAGCTTTGGAAACTATCATTGATACAAGCTCCTGTGGTGAGGTAACAATTATAATTCCGTCAACAGCAATTGATTGAAAAACTGTAAGAGATACATCACCGGTTCCCGGTGGCATATCAATAAACATATAATCAATATTATCCCATATGACATCTGACCAGAATTGTTTAACTGTTCCGCCAATAAGGGGACCACGCCATACAACAGGATCGGTTTCTTCTTTTAATAGAAGGTTGATTGAGATTATATCTATTCCGGTTTTGCTTTTCACGGGTAACATGCCAAGTTCATTAGCAAATGCTTTTTCTTTAATCCCAAAGGCTTTTGGAATTGACGGTCCGGTTATATCAGCATCAAGTATTGCTGAATTAAATCCTTCTTTTTTCATTTTTGTAGCCATCATTGAAGTTACAAGGGATTTTCCAACCCCTCCTTTTCCACTGACAACAGCTATTACTTTTTTTACACTGCTCTGCATATGTAGTTTTGCAGTAAAATCGGGTTTTTCCTGTGTTTTTTCATTGCGGTTTTCGCTCATTCTGTTTCTCCTGTTTCTGTTTTAAATATTTCCATTGTATTTTGGTAAACTTCTTTTATAGCTTTACCGGCGGGGCAATTGATATCTGTTATTGATATCCCTTTATTAACTGCGCCGACAACCATATTATCAAAAGGAATCCTTCCTGTCATGGGTATATTTCGATTTCTACATATTTCTTCTATTTTTTCAGTATTTTCAACGTTTATATCATACTTATTTATACATACAGAACAGTCAACCATGAAGCCTTGCGCTGTATCAATAACCCGTGCCATATCAGAAATACCTGATAAAGAGGGTTCTGTTACGACCAAAACCATGTCAACTCCGCTAATTGAGGCAATAACCGGACAACCTATACCAGGGGAGCCGTCAATTACTGCAAATTCTGCATCAGGTGCTTCATCATCAAGCTGACTCTTTACTTCTGCAACCAGCATACCGGAATTACCAAAACCCATATTTAATTTTGCAGTAGAGAAAACTGTGTTATCTTTGTAGAGAATAAGATTTCCGGCAGTCGCTTTTTGCATTGATATTGCATCAGCAGGACAGACATATTCACATACACCACAGCCCTCGCATGCATAAAAATCGACAACATATCCATCGTCATTATTAATAGCATTGAAGCGACAGTGTTCCATGCACTGTCCACAATCTATACATTTTTGGGCATCTATATGCGCTTTGGGTAGACCATAAAAAGATTTTGTGGTTGGTTCGGATGGTGTATCTACCATTAGATGAAGATTTGGAGCATCAACATCACAATCTGCATATGCTTTAGTCTGGGACAATTTGATAAATGAGCTGGAAACTGTAGTTTTCCCTGTGCCACCTTTTCCGCTGAGGATCAGTAATTTTTTCATTTATGAACCTCCATAAGTACAGCATCTAAAAGAACAGAAAACATTTTATTAAATTTTTTGCTTTCACGAGCAACAATTTTCCCTTGAGAGTTCAGGAGAGCTAATTCATTATCATAGGGAATTTCCATAAGTATATTTATATTTTCATCTAAGCAATATTGTTTCGTAGGGTTATGTTCGCTGCTGCATTTATTTAGTACAACACTGTGTGACTTTTTAAATAAGGAAACAAGTTCATACACCATTTTGAAATCATGAAGTCCCATTATAGTGGGTTCTGTGACTAATATGCAATAATCAGCATCTTTTATACTTTCCATTACAGAACATGAGCTGCCCGGGGGACAGTCAATAAAATAATATTCAGTATCTTTAAAATCTCTGTTAAGTAATTCATCTATTATAGGAACACCGGATTCTTCACCGGTATTCATAATACCGGATATAATAGTGGTTTCGTCAGATTTGCCAATTTTTATTTTGCCGATGGTTTTTTCTTTTTCTGTTATTGCATTTTCAGGGCATACAAGCTTACATCCTCCGCACGAATGACAAATGTCTTCAAAAATCATTAGTGAACCGTTGACATGAGCAAGTGCATTAAAATTACAAAATTCTACACACTCCCTGCAGCCGGTGCATTTAGTATCATCACATACCGGAATAAGGACTTTTATGTCTGATTCGTCCTCAATAATCGGTTTGAAAAAAATATGGCCATTGGGTTCTTCGACATCACAGTCGATATAAGTAGAATCATTGCAAACAGCGGCTAAATTTACCGAAACCAGTGTTTTGCCGGTTCCGCCTTTTCCGCTTAGAATTGCGATTTTCAATTTATTTACCCCCGTGGTCGTGAAATCCAGCGTGGATTTGAGTTAGTGATTCAAGTTTTCCGTTTAAAAAAGCTGTTATATTATCCGAAATGGAGCAGCCTGATGTTATATACAGCTCAACTCCTGCACCTTTAAGAACATCTGCGGAATTTTTCCCAATCATAGGTACAAGCAGGGCCTTGGTATCCTGATCGACAATAAACTGAGATGCTTGAATACCGGCACCACCTTGCGCATTTGCAGCTGCATTCGCAAGGAATGTTTTCTGCTGTGTTTCTGTGTTATATACTAAAAAGTATTGTGTGCGTCCAAAAGATTTGTTTATGCATGCACTCATGGTTTTTCCTTCAACAGGCATTGCTATTATCATTATCTATTCTCCTTAATTATATTTATTCTGCATTGTTTTGATTTGCCATACCACCGCGATGACGTCTGCACCTTCCAAATCCCTGTTCGGAATCCCCATAAAGGTGAACATCACCGCCTTCAATTCTTACTATATCGCCATTAACCAATAATCCTGCAAGTTTTTTACGAGCCAGATTATATATGCGCTGGACAGTAGTACGTGCCACTCCCATGCTTTCTGAGCATTCTTCTTGTGTCATACCTTCATAATCTATAAGACGAATGGTTTCATACTCACCAATGGTCATAATAACTAATTCAGAATTTTCTTTTCCTGGACCCAGAGGTCCGAAAATAGTTCTTTCGGGAACGCAACATACTTTTCTCCATTTTCTTGGTCTTGGCATACTTACTCCTTAGTAAAACACTAAGTAACAGGGAGGGGTCCCTGTTACTTGCTGTCTTCAGCCAAGTTATTCAACTGGCTGTTAATTATCTCCAAACGGTTCTTCAGGTCTTCCTGCTGAACTGTTAGAAATTCCTTTTGTGAGGCATAAGCTATTGGTGCTGGTGCAGCAGTATAATATCTACCAAATCCGCGACCACAACCTGCTCCTCGTCCCATACCGGGTCCCATGCCCATGCCTAATCCTCTTCCATATCCATACGCGGTGTTCGGAGCACCGGTGCAATTTCCTAATCCTCTTCCAGTAAGTGGTCCCTGTCCGGCGGGGCCTGTTCCATTTCCTCTTGGCATTGTTATTTCCTCCTAAATAGTTTTGGACATATGTCCATTACTACTTTAGTATACATCCAAATGAACATATGTCAATAACAATATGCGAATTATACCACAAATTGAAAATTGTCCCTAGGGTCTTTTTTCATTTTTTGAAAAATTAGCATTATGGAAAACTAAATAAACAATGACCCAATCATACTTAGAGTGATTGGGTCATTGTTTATTTAGTTTTCATGTAATCTTATATATTACATAGGTTGCATTACACCAGAGAATACAAGCCAGGCCAGAACTGATTTTGCTACTAAACTAAGAATAATATATGTTTTTTCGCCGTAAAGATAATTTGCCCATTTACCAACTTTCTTGTATTGAAGAATCATGTTGATAGGGAATAGATTAAAGAATACAAAGTATGATCCGACTATTGCATAAACGAACCAAGGAACTTCAGATGGATCAGCATTTCCAAATGCATATAGAATAATTACAATCCAAGGACCTATACCGGCAAGAGAACCAAATATAAATGGTTTCCAGTCAGTTTTTTGTTTAAATTGGTTTATCTCTTCCATTACTAATCCAAACAGGTTCATTGTTGCATTAATAAGAACAATAAGTATCAATGCTCCTATATCATAAACTCCGAATAACATTGCTATTAAGAAAATCATAAGTGAAGAACTAAGTGAATATTCATACCATCTGAATTTATTCATTCCTTTTTCAAGATCTCTATTATAGATGTCATTAGTTTTTGGTGCTGCAATTATAAAATGTGCAATTGCTGAAAGGAATAAGAATACTGCTACTAATATAGCAAAAGGTACAGTAAATAGTTTCTCGGGAACAGAAACCAATCTCTGAGTCACTGTATCGAAATTTAAATAGTTTGACCATACTGGTGTTCTGAAGTTCTTTATCTGATCTATTGTAAGTGCAAATATCAACATAGCTGATCCCTGTATTAAGTGCAGAAATCCCATGAAAACATTAAATTTTCTTAATGATTTAAAATCAATTACTTTTTTCATTATTTTACCTCCATAAAATGTTTTTAATTTGGTTTTATAACTAATATATACCACATAAATTGAAAATCTAACAAGTTATTAGATATATTCAAACGGTCTTAGGATATAATGTATACAAATATACGGAGGTGCTAAATGACAGATTTAAAATTGCCTATAAATATATCATCAAACCGTCAGCTTTTCATGGATTATCGATATATTACTAATAGTAAAAACGCAGAAATTATAGTTCATAAACCTATTAAAACCGGGGAAACTAATTTTAAAATTGAAGGCAATGCTCATAACAGAATAGGTGGGTATAGCTCAGTCTTGTTTGAAGATGGTGAGTATAAGATATGGTATGTAGAAAATAATTATCAAGCGGATGGGATATATATCTGTGTAAAATATGCATTCTCAAAAGATGGTATTAACTGGGAGACTCCTGAGCTTGGGATTGCTCCAAAATATGAAGGTTCTCCAAACAATGTAGTTATTGGTTATGGAGCCGGAGGAGTATCCGGAGGCACCGGTGATGGTACCTGCATGGTTTTTATTGACCCGCTTGCTACGAACGGGCGTAAATATAAAATGACTGCACGACATGGAATACACGAATCAATGGGATTGTATTCGTCTGTAGATGGTATCAACTGGAGTAGGGAACTAGATACCGTTCTTGATGACGGACGTTTCAGTGGAAATACCGGGATTTTTCATCTGGATTCACAGAATATCATTTTCTGGGATAACAGAATTAGTAAATATGTTGCATATGTAAGAAAAAATTATGAGAAGCATGGTCAGTTTCGGACAGTCGCCAGGGGTGAATCAAAATATTTAGCTGCATTTCCAAAGGTAGAGGATATGGAAACTGTTGTTCAGACGGATAAACATGACATGCAGGTTGAAACAGAGCATGGATGGTTGCCTGCCAGTGATTTCTATACAAATGCTACAATAAAATATCCATGGGCACAGGATGCATACTTTATGTTTCCTAATATCTATTTTAAATATGACACTTTTTTACCTGAATTTGCAGATGATAAACCTAGAAATGCAGGACCAATTGATATACGATTTGCATCCAGTCGTGATGGAATACATTGGAATCGGCATAACAGAGAAGTTTTTACAGGAATTGGTGCAAAAAATGATTTTGATGCATATGCCTTATATATGCTAAACGGAGTAGTTCCCGGTGAAGGAAATAATATGTACATGTATTATATGGGTACTGATATTATACATGGTTGGGACAGGGGAGATCAGTATGAGGAAAGAGAAAATAGAATACTTACTGCCACAGGGTTTGATTCGAAGCGGCGGGTTTCTGCAATTAGCAGACTTGTATTAAGAAAAGATGGCTTTACCTCTGTAAGGTCAAATTATGAAGGTGGAGAATTTATTACACCCGAATTACGATTTAAAGGTAGTAATCTGGTTTTGAATGTTGATACTGCTGCTGCAGGCATTTTACGGGTGGGATTAATGGATTCTGATAATAATTATTTCGATGGGTTTTCTATAAATGATTGCAAGACAATTCATACATGCAATGACATTGATAAAACTGTGCAATGGGCAAATGGCAGCGATGTATCAGATTTATCAGGGAAAATAGTAAAACTGCATTTTCAAATGTGTGATACAGATTTGTATGCATTTCAATTTAATGACTAGTTTTTAGGAGAAATAAAGATATGTTTAATATTCCGGGATATGAACGGTTCAGTAAATTTGTGCCGATTAAAAAAGGCTGGTCATCAGATAAGAAATATATGGCAGAAGCAGGTAATGGAGAAAAAGTTCTTATAAGAACTTCTGATATATTAGAATACTCTAGGAAAAAAGCAGAATTTGAAGCGATTGAAAGAATATCACAACTTGATATACCTATGATGATGCCACTTAAGTTTGGCTCCATTGAGGCTGAAAGTCTTTTATATATGGTTTTTTCGTGGGTTGATGGAGATGATGCTGAAGTAGTTATGCCTTCGCTTACTGATAACGACCAAAAGAGACTCGGATATGAATCCGGTGTTATCTTAAAAAAGATACATTCTATAGAAGCACCACCGACACAGCAGGATTGGGCAGAAAGGTTCAATGCTAAAATCGACAGAAATATATCTCGCTATAAATCCTGCGGTATCAAAGCACCAATGGAAGATAAAATTATAAAGTACATAAATGAAAACAGGAAATATCTTGATAAACGTCCGCAGACAATACAGCATGGTGATTATCATGTAGGTAATATCTTTATTACTCCGGAGAATAATTTAAGTATTATTGATTTCAACAGATGGGATTACGGAGATCCATGGGAAGAATTTAATCGGATAGTCTGGACAGTACATTCAAGTGAAATATTTGCATCAGCCCAATTGGACGGGTATTTTGAAGACAATATTCCAGATGCATTTTTTAGATTAATGGCACTATATATCGCATCAAACGCATTAGCATCCATCCCTTGGGCAATTCCATTTGGAAAAAGCGATATTGAAGCTATGATGAGAAACATTGATGAAATGCTTGAGTATTATAATGGTTTTGAGACATATATACCGGGTTGGTATAGATAAGTAGGAGGAAGAAATGGAACTTTGGGACATTTACGATGTAAATAGAAAACCGAAAGGTTATACACACATACGAGGAGAGAAAATGAAACCCGGTGATTATCACATCACAGTTAATGTGTGGATTCGAAACAGTAATGGGGAATATCTGATTACCAAAAGGACCCCCAATAAAGTCTGGGGCGGATTTTGGGAATGCACAGGGGGATCAGTTGTATCCGGAGATGACAGCCAGATATGTGCTTTAAAGGAAGTGAAAGAAGAAACAGGATTAGACCTGAATCCTGAAAATGGAGAGATGATCTGGACTTATAACAGAATGATAAATTTTGGAATGGAGGACTTCTGTGATGTATGGTTCTTTTCACAGAATTTTGACATTGAAGAGGTTGTATACCAGGAGGGTGAAACATGCGATGCTATGTGGGTTTCAAAGGGAAAAATAATAGCAATGATAGAATCTGGAGAAATGGTACCTGTATTTGATTATTTAGACAAGGTTTTTGCATATAGTAAATGTGACTGAGGATTTGTAAATCGGCTGAAGTACTACTATGATTGGAGAAAATTATGAAACGCACAATGATAATAATTATGATATTAATTACTTTTTTCACAGTATCATGTAGTAATGCTATTCCAAAGTCAAATCAAGAAAGTAAAAAACAATTATTAAATATTGAAGAAAGCAATGATAGAGGGTTGATAAATGCTTATATGGAAGCTATCAAAATGCTTATTGGAGAAGATCAAGCATTAAATCACGGTACAAGCTTCTATGCGGTAGAAATTGATACTTTCAAAGGGATAAGTAAAGAAGATGTGATAAAAATACAAGGATTGATAGAATCTATGGGTAAGGATTTTAGAGATGCATCTATGGAGGAACTTAAGAATAATGGTGAGTTTGATGAAGAAACAATGGCCCTAAAGAGAAGCATATTGATTAGAGTTGATGAAATAAGAAGATATACAGACAGTAGTTTTGTGTTTACGGCATCAAAGTTCAGGGCGGGGCTTGGAGCCATAGGAATGTCATTTGAATTTATTAAGAATGAAAATGGATGGGAGTTTTTAAAGACAGCTGGATTTTGGATCAGTTAAGCAAAATTACAGGTTATCCACAATATCCACAGTAAAACCTGTTTAAAAGATGTGAATTACTGTGGAAAAGTTATGAATTTGACTAAGAAAACCTCAAATGCGAGGGAAAATTCAAAAACTGTCTTTGTTATGGATTAAGACACAGTTTACTAATAAGTTGTGTATTTAAATAGAATTTTGTTTACCAGGCTTGACCTGGTATATTAATGGGTATAGAATAAACTACAATACATATAAGAATAGTAGGGAATAGAAAAAGTATAGGTGAAAAGATGAAAATTTCCACAAAAAGCCGGTACGGATTAAGGGCAATGCTTGATATCGCACAGAATTACTCGGGTAAACCTGTTTCATTAAAAGATATTGCAATGAGAGAGGAGATTTCTGAACTTTACCTGGAACAAATATTTTCAATTTTGAAAAAAATGAAATTGATTAAAAGTGTAAAAGGTTCTTCTGGCGGATATTTATTAACTAATCATCCATCAGAAATTTCAGTAAAATCCGTTTTGGAGGCTTTGGAAGGAGATATTTCACTTACAGATGATAGAGGAAAGAATGAATCAGAGATACAAACATTTTTGTATGAGACTTTATTTAGAGAAATTGATGAAAAAGTTAGTTCATTGATGAAAAACACATCATTGCAGGAACTCATTGATGTAAATAACCAAAAGAGTGATGAAATAAGTACTATGTACTATATTTAGGAGTGAGATTATGTTAGAGAAGAATTACAAATTTGATACTTTGCAGATACATGCAGGACATACCCCAGATAAAGATACTGGATCACGAGCAGTACCTATTTACCAGACGACTTCATTTGTATTTAATGATACTGAGCATGCAGCTAAGTTATTTGCTCTAGAAGAAGCAGGTAATATTTATACTAGGATTATGAATCCAACAACAGATGTACTTGAAAAAAGAATAGCAGCCCTCGAAGGAGGTGTGGGAGCGTTGGCTACCGCCTCAGGTTCAGCAGCGATAACGATGGCAATTTTAAACCTGGCATCTCAAGGTGATGAAATTGTAGCCAGTTCAAGACTTTACGGTGGGACATATAATCTATTTTCAAAAACACTGCCTAGATTCGGGATAACAACAACTTTTGTTGATCCAGATAAATCTGAGGAAATGGAAAGAGCAATCAATACGAAAACAAAAGCAGTTTTCATTGAAACAATCGGAAATCCGACTATTAATGTGGCTGATATAGAAAAAATTGCTGGAATCGCTCATAAAAATAAAATTCCGCTAATAGTAGACAATACATTTGCAACTCCATATCTTTGCAGACCCATAGATTTTGGAGCGGATATAGTGGTTCATTCAGCAACAAAGTATATTGGAGGACATGGAACATCCATCGGAGGACTGGTTGTTGATTCCGGGAATTTTGACTGGGGATCTAGTGACAAATTCAAAGATTTCACAACACCGGATAAAAGCTATCATGATATGGTTTTTTCAGAAGCTTTTGGTAATGCCGCCTATATATTAAAAATGAGGGTTCAATTATTGAGAGATATAGGTGCCTGTCTTAGTCCATTTAACGCATTTCTTTTACTTCTAGGCCTTGAAACACTTTCGCTAAGGGTTCAAAAGCATGTTGAAAATGCAATCAAAGTAGCGCAATTTCTTGATAACCACTCACAAGTTTCGTGGGTAAATTATCCGGGACTGACAAACAATAAATACCATGAAATGACCAAAAAATACCTTCCGAAGGGGGCTGGTGCAATTTTTACATTCGGGATAAAAGGTGATGTGAATTCAGGAGCCAAATTTATTGAAAAACTGGAATTATTCTCTCATCTTGCGAATGTAGCAGATGCAAAATCCCTTGTGATTCACCCCTCAAGCACAACACATGCCCAATTATCACCTGAAGAACAACTGGCTTCTGGAATTACTCCAGATATGATTCGTTTGTCAGTGGGCATAGAAGATGCAGACGATTTGATATGCGACTTAGAACAGGCTCTTCAGGAAGTGTAGGAGTCCAATATTAAATATTATTTTACTTAGGATGATGAAATGTTGAAATTTACTAAAAAAGGAATATACGGAATAACTATATTATTGGATCTTGCATGCAACCGGGATGAAAAACCACGGTCAATTAAACAGATTGCAGAAAATACGCAGATATCGGTAAAATATATGGAGCAAATATTCATTAGTCTGAAAAAAACCGGATATTTAAAGAGTTTTCGTGGACCGGGTGGCGGTTATGTTTTGGTTAAGTCTCCCGCTGAAATAAACATTGGCAAAGTGCTGAGGATTCTTGAAGGATCATTAGAACCTGTAAAGTGTATATCTGGAGACGGTAATGAGGAGTGCACCAGAAGTAATGTGTGTATTACAAGGTTGCTCTGGCAGAAACTATTCGACGAAATTTCGAGTGTAATAAACCAAACAACATTGGATGATTTACAACAAAAATTCCAGGTGTGGAGCAAAAACAGAAAGTCTATGTACTACATATAATGAGTACAAAGAAAGGATAAAAAAATGAGAATATCAAATAGTATTACAGAGCTAATAGGTAATACTCCCTTATTGAAATTAACAAATATAATTAAAAAGTATGAACTAGAGACTGAAATAGTGGCGAAACTTGAATCATTTAATCCAGGGGGAAGTGTGAAAGACCGGATAGCAGCTTCAATGGTAATAGATGCTGAAGAAAAAGGCATCTTAAAAGCTGATTCAATAATAATCGAACCGACCAGTGGAAATACAGGCATAGGGCTAGCTTCAGTTGCAGCATCAAAAGGGTACAGACTTATACTGACAATGCCTGACTCGATGAGTGTCGAAAGACGTTCATTGCTTAGTGCATTAGGGGCTGAATTAGTTTTGACACCTGGATCAGAAGGAATGAATGGTGCAATAAGAAAAGCTGATGAATTGTCTAAAGAGTATAAAAATTCTTTTGTACCTCAGCAGTTTCTAAACCCGGCAAATCCGGAGATCCACAGAAAGACAACAGCTGAAGAAATCTGGAGGGATACTGACGGAAATTTAGACATTCTCGTAGCCGGTGTTGGCACCGGTGGAACCATAACCGGAACAGGAGAACGTCTAAAACAAAAAAATCCTAATATAAAAATAGTAGCGGTTGAACCTTTTAATTCGCCAGTGCTTTCAGGCGGAGGGCCGGGGCCTCATAAAATACAGGGAATTGGAGCCGGCTTTATACCAAAAGTACTGAATATAGACATAATTGATGAAATAGTAAAGGTAAAAAGCGAAGATGCGTTTGAAATAGCAAAAATAATTGCGCAAAGTGAAGGATTATTAGTAGGAATATCGTCAGGTGCTGCTGTTAAAGCCGCAATTGACATCAGTATGAAAAGTGAAAACAAAGGCAAGAGAATTGTTGTAATATTACCTGACACAGGAGAAAGATATTTATCAACAGATCTATTTAAGACATCATAAGTAAGAGGAGAAAACAATATGCCTATTAAAATACCAGATAAATTACCGGCATTTGAATCATTGCTGAAGGAAAATATCTTCGTAATAAAAGATGACAGGGCGTATCACCAGGACATACGACCCTTGAAAATTGCAATTTTAAATCTAATGCCTACTAAAATAATCACAGAAGTACAGTTATTAAGGTTGCTTGGAAATACTCCTTTACAGATAGAGATAGATTTGTTACATCCAGCGACTCATAAGTCCAAAAATACTCCTAAAAACCATCTTGTAGCATTCTATAAAACATTTGATCAGGTAAAGGATAAAAAGTATGATGGACTGATAATAACGGGTGCACCTGTCGAACAATTTTCATTTGAAGAAGTTACATATTGGCAGGAACTTAAGGAAATAATGGACTGGAGCATTCATAATGTATATTCAACTATGTATATTTGTTGGGCTTCGCAGGCCGGTTTGCATCATTTTTACGACATCCCTAAATTCAAACTGCCATCAAAACTTTTTGGAGTTTATCCACATAAATTGAATGAGAAGTATGTAAAGCTTTTCAGGGGATTTGATGACACATTCTATGTGCCACAGTCGCGACATACTGAAATAAGGAAAGAGGATATTGAAAAAGTTCCGGAACTGAAAATACTTTCTGAGTCAGAGGAAGCCGGGATTTATATAGTAATGGCACAAAATGGAAGGCAGATTTTTATTACCGGACATTCAGAATATGATCCAATGACATTAAAATATGAGTATGACAGGGATTTAGATAAGGGAATGGATGTAGAGATTCCAAAAAACTACTATCCCGGAGATGACCCTTCAAAAGAACCAGTTGTGTTGTGGAGAGGGCATTCGAATCTTCTGTTCTCCAACTGGCTTAACTATTATGTCTACCAGGAAACACCATTCAATCTAGAGAGCATTGATTAATCATCTCTGAAGATTCATGTTATTTATGGGCAGTAAAAATTAGTTATAGCTGATTTTTACTGCTTATTAAATTGATTGAAAAGGTAACTTTTTGTATAATATTAGTGAAATATATAACTGGAACGGGAGAAAATGATTACTCTTAACTAATACAATTCAATAGTACATAGGAAATAACATCCGTTATAGGGTAATGAAATTTCCAGATTATGCTATGTGGTACATTAAATATATTGATATGACTAAAAATAAATATGAGCAAATGCTTAGAACACCTAGTTTGGCCTGATTATTTAAAAGTATTAAACTTCACATATAATATAATACAAATTCAAACCATTTTAGTGTAAAATTAGAAATATGATACTAAATTATTAACCTGTATGATTTTAAATCGCTATTGGAGAGTGCAATGAAAACAATAAACAGATTCGAAGATATTAAAAAAATTGTCTTTGAGACAATCCACCAATTGAAAAATGAGCAATTGAAGAACGGATGGTTTCACTTATCATCAGTTGCTTCACTAAGTGGTTTGCTGGCCTTAAAACGGAATCTAAATTCAGAAATTTGCCAGACAGCAGGTATACTACATGACCTATGGCTTTATTGTAAACTACCTTTAGAATTAGAGGTTCATAAAAAACATGATGAAGATGGAGCTGATTTTGCAGAAGCTATTTTAAAAGAATCAAGTATGTATAATCCTGAGGAATGTGAATTAATTTGCAGGATAATCGGTAGCCACAATAAAAAAGATGAAGAACATGGAGAGTATGAAGAAACTTTAAAAGATGCTGATGCACTGCAACACTATATAAATAATTCTGATTATGATCAAAGATATAATTACCACGGGAGGATTAAACCATTGTTAGAAGAACTGGGTATGTGAGGAGAAGAATTATGGAAAAATTGAAAATCAGAAGAGCAAACAGGTTAATGCTAATGTTGTTCGAAGAATGGAAAACCCACACAAATGAGGGTAGGCCGTTGAAAATCGAGTGGAATATCATGCACATGTTTACAAGCTCACAAGTGGCTAAGATATATGCTATAAGGTATGGGCTGAACCCTGAGCTTTGCGCTATGATTGCTGTTCTTCACGATATAGCAGTAGTCGAGGGCAAATTTAGGGAGAACCATGACGGACTTGCCGGTGAATATATAAAAGGGGCAATTCAACGATACAATGATGGTGGCAGATATAAATTAGAGCCTATAACTACTAAAGAAACCAAAATAATCATTTCAGCGGTTACTGTACATGGTGATAAAAAGAATTTTTCAAATAATTCATATGCTGAGATGCTAAAAGATGTTGACAGCTTAGATGCCTATTTTCACGGAGTTAATACAGAAAATGCTCGTGAAACTCGTGTGGAGAAAATACTGAAAGACTTTAAAATATGAGCAAAAAAGAAGATGAAGTCAAGAGTGTTATCCTATCCCTTGAAAGGGAACTTACTGACCCAAAAGTGCGTGCAGATGCGATAAGAGTTTCTGAAATTCTTACGGAAGACTTTGTTGAGTTCGGAAGTTCAGGCGGGGTTTATAAATATAAAAAAGGTGATACTTTCATCGATACAGACGGAAGGATATATATTGGTGCTGAAGATATTGATATCAAAGTGCTTTCAGAAAATGTCATTCTTGCTACTTATATAGGTTCGATGAGTGTAAATGATTCTGTCAGATATACAAACAGAAGCTCAATCTGGAAATTAGTCAATGGTAATTGGCGTATGGTTTTCCATCAGGGAACACCGATAGAATAAAGATATGGAAATCATCCTTTGGATGATTGGGTCATTTAACTTGGGAAACTGACGGATGGTTGGGTGATTTATGAGAGGATTATATGAAAAAACTATTAATTATTATTGCACTATTAATTCTGACTACATTTATTGTAGTTCCTGTGGCTGCTAACGATGCCTCAATGGGAAGAAACGGTGAAACGGTTTATCCAATGGAGGAAACCGATGTCAGAATGGTTTCAGAAGATATTTATATAAAATATAATTCAGGAGCCAGGGGACATGTCACATGCGAATTTGTGTTTCATAATGAGAGTGAAGCTAAAACTGTTTTAATGGGATTCCCAGCTGAAGAAAAAATCTACAGTACAATTACTACTGTGGATAATGTCAGACTGCATGATTTTACAGCCAATTTAAACGGTGTTCCTATTGAAGTTAAAGAAATCCCAGGTGCAGAAATGGAAGGAGATTTTTCCAAATATCCCAGCTGGTATGTATTTGAAGTGCCTTTTGATGCAGGACAGATATTAACAATGACTCATGAGTACAATGTCAGTTTTACCCAATATTCCATGGGTCAGGCATCAGTAGGCTATATTCTTGAGACCGGCTCTACCTGGGTAGATAAAATCGGTCATACAAAAGTAACTTTTGACCTGTCAGAAATTAATCCATGGGGTATCAATTTATATAAATGACATTAATTTTGATTTGAACAATACAGCTGTATTAATTTTAAAAGACGCTGATGGCAATGTGTTGTATGAGGGTGAGTTGGAAAAACTTCACCTTTTCGATGATTATGGTACAGTAATTTTTAAGGATGCAGTTTGGGATGAAAAAGGACAGGAGGCTATTTCGAATCAAACAGTATATTATTATGAAGTAGTTGTCAGTGATATCGAAGGTCATAAGACTGTTGCAACATATACTAAGGATGATTTTATAAATGGTCAAAGTACTATGCTGGCAGGGGATACAGGCGATGAACCAGAAGAAATTGAGAACCCTAAAACAAGTGCAACTGATGATAATTTTCTGTTTTCGTTGATTCTACTAATCATTAGTGCACTGTTATTATATAAAAAAATGCAAATGATAAATTACTAAATTTAATATTTAATTAGCAGGTAGTACATAATGAAATAAAATCAGTAAATCAATGATGTAATTTCATTATAAGTTGCTATAATGAAATAAGGATGGTATAATTTAGTCCTTATTTCATTAGAGAGGTATTGAAATGCATGATAGAGCTGGAAAACTAATAAATAATTTATCTAGTGAAATGAAGTATTTTTCATTACTGCCCAGACTTTTACCACCAGATCCACCACTTGAATATGATATGGAAATGGTGAATTTGCTTACAGTTGCAAATAGGAGTATCGGAAAATTAAACGGTGTATCACAAAATGCTCCTGACATTGACTTGTTTACTGCTATGTATATACGTAAAGAAGCTTTATTATCTTCACAAATAGAAGGCACTCAGGCAACAATAGATGACATTCTTGATCCGGATATAGATGCAAATATAAACCAAGATATTGAAGAAGTTTTAAGTTATATAAAAGCAACTCATTTTGCTGCAAAAAAAATACTGGAACTCCCGATATGCAACAGATTTATTAAAGAAACTCATAAGATTTTAATGGCAAATTCCAGGGGTGAAGAAAAAACGCCTGGTGAATTCCGAAGAAGTCAAAATTGGATTGGCCCAATAGGAGGTTTAATCAATAATGCTAGGTTTATTCCCCCAAATCAGAAAGATATGGAACTGGCAATGTCTGATTTAGAAAAATTCATAAATGCTGAAGATGATTTAGATATAATTGTAAAAACAGCATTAATTCATTATCAGTTTGAAACTATACATCCATTTTTAGATGGTAATGGACGAATAGGCAGGCTGCTTATTTCTCTATTTTTAATGGAGCAAAATATTCTCCAATATGAAACATTGTACATCTCATATTATCTGAAGAGGCATAGAAGCGAGTATTATGACAGACTTAATGCAGTTAGAGATAGTGGGCATTTTGAAGAGTGGATTAAATTTTTCATAAGAGCTGTAAATGAATCTGCCATTGATGCCATTGATGCAATTGACTCACTGGTAAAACTTCATAATATTAATACCTCTAGAGTAAAAGAAATTAAGGGTAGAGAAGGAGTAACACTAAATAAGGTATTTAGATATATTGAACATAGTCCGATTATTAATATTTCAAATACCAGTAAAGAGCTTGGTATGTCATATAATGCAGTGTCAGGAGCGGTAAACAGATTGTTGGTTATGCAAATTTTATCCAAGATAAGTAACCAGAAAAGAAATCGAATATTTATTTATACCGACTATTTGAACATATTAAGGAAAGGGACTGTAGATTGAGTTAATATTGTGAATAATGGTATCAACCCAGGTCAAGAAACAATAATATAAAAGCACTATCCTTAATTCAGGAGGTAGTGGTGTTGATGAATCAGGAAAAAATTGAAGCAATCCAGCGGGTTCAGGATTATATTGAGAATCATCTTAATGATCGTATTTCTCTGTATATGCTTGCTGAAGCGGCAAATTATTCTGTAGGACATACCTCGAGGATGTTCAAGGAAATTGTCGGTAAAAATGCGTTTGATTATATAAGAGAGCGTAGGTTATCTGCAGCTACAGAGGAATTGTCAGGTCACAATAAGAGGGTAATCGATGTTGCTTTTGAATTTGTTTTTGACTCTCATGAAGGATTTACAAGAGCGTTTTCTAAGCAATTCGGCATGACACCGAAAGAGTTTCAGAAAAAGAAACCGCAGGTTGATTTGTTTATTCCTAAACGTGTCAGTGACTACTATCTATCACAACTTAAAGGAGAGAGAGAAATGGAAAAGAAAGATGCCAGAATTATTTTTGTACAGGTTGTAGAACGTCCTGCCAGAAAACTTATTTTGAAAAGGGGTAAGACAGCAAAACACTATTATGAATATTGTGAAGAAGTAGGAAGTGATGTATGGAATATTCTATACAATATCAAAGAAGGTCTTTATGAACTAATGGGGCTGTGGCTGCCGGAGAATATGAGACCTGAGGGTACTTCGACATATATATCTGGAATTGAAGTTCCAATAGATTTTAATGGAGATATTCCGGATGGTTATGAAATTGTTGATATGGAACCATGTAAGATGATGATTTTCCAGGGAGTGCCATATGATGATGATAATCCGGGGGATGCAATGGGATATGTCATGCGTGCTGCTGATAATTATGATCCTAATATTTATGGTTATGAGTGGGATCCAAAAATTGCTCCACGTTTCCAGTTTGCACCGCAGGGTTACAGAGGGTACATTGAAGGACGACCTGTACGAGAATTGAATAAGTAGTAATTATTGAAATTAGTTTATGAAAATCAAATCCCTTCTGTTAGAATTGTATTAGCAGAGGGGATTTGTTCTATAAGCAGCCTTTATAAGAGATAAGACAGGAGAATCAATGCTATTGTTAAGAAAAGCAATAATGATATAGAATTATATAAGAGCGAGGGGACATTTCTAGTAAAGCAAATACAATAATGTAATTTATGTTGAAGAAGGATTTATTTTAATATTATCAATCAATTGAAAATTTAATCAGGTTTTGCTAATATGGAGGGAATATTTATGAGTGAAGTTAAGGGCTGTTGTGGTACATATTGTAAAGAATGTTCCTTTAAAGAGGAATATGATTGTAAAGGCTGTGAGGAGATGCTAGGTAAGGTATTCTGGGGCGAATGTGACATCTATAAGTGTTCAAATGAAAAGAATCTTGAGCATTGTGGGAATTGTGCTGACTTTCCTTGTGAAATGCTCAGTAATATGATTAAAAATGGTCACAATCCGAATAGAATGAAAAATTTACTTACTTGGAGAGATACTCATTAATTGATAAAAGAGAAGAGTAAAATTAGCAATCTTTGATTGAGACAATGATAAAATTATGATAAAATATTATCATAATAACGATACGGAGACGATAATATGATGCACATAAGACCAGTTTCAGATTTACGAAACAAATTCCCTGAAATAGAAAAAATGGTTGTTAATGATGGCGAAACTGTATACCTTACAAAAAATGGTCATGGTTCTATGGTAGTTCTGAGTCTAGAAAAATATGCCCAGCTAACTGATGATGTTGAAATGAAGCTTGATGAGGCAGACAGATTGGCTGCATCGACTGATGTAAGGTTTACCCGTGAAGAGATGATGACAAAAATAATGGACAGAATTAATGAAAAACGATAAATATATCATAAAATTTCTTGATTCATTTTACGAGGATATAGAACCAATTATTGATTATATTGTTATAAAATTAAAAAATCCTGATGGGGCAATTAATTTGGTAACAAAAATTGATTTAGCAATAACTAAGAGAGCGGATTTTCCATTGGCATTTGAAGCTATGGAATCATCTCGGAAGAGAATTAAACCATATTATCGAATTTATGTTGGGAATTATACAGTTTACTATACAGTTTTTAAAAACATAATGGAAGTTAGAAGAATATTGTATAAAAAAAGGGATATTAGGAGTTTATAGATGATTGAGTATTCGATATTTAAAATTAAATCAGAGACCTACAAGCAGGAACTTATGCTAAGAGATAAAATATTACGAAAACCTCTTGGTATGAGCTTGTTTGAAGAAGATCTAAGCCAAGATAAACATGATATTCATATCGGAGCTTTTGATGACAATGTATTAGTTGGTGTCATTTTATTGTCTACTAATGATGAAAGTATTATCAAAATGCGTCAGGTAGCAGTTGATAATGAGTTTCAAGGTAGAGGAATCGGTTCAGCAATGGTCAAGTTCAGTGAGAAATATGCAATTGAAAACGGATTTAAAAAAATGACAATGCATGCACGAAAGACTGCAATTCAATTCTATGATAAACTTGGATATGAGACCATTGGAGAAGAGTTTATAGAGGTTTCACTGCCTCATTTCAAAATGGATAAAAATCTTAAATGAACGGAGAGAACGATGAATTCGATTATCGAGAGAACTGCATTAAAAGTCCTTGAAAAAGAAAAGCTGGAAAGCGAAGATATCTTAAATATCTCAGAATTAAATCTGAATAGTATGGAACTTACTGAAATTAGTGATTTGGCTAAATTTAAAAATCTGAAAAAGCTGGAATTGAATGATAACTATCTATCTGATTTAAGTCCACTGTCAGAGTTAACAAATCTGGAAGAGTTATATGCATGGAATGATCCCTTTAAGTCAGATGAAGAAAAAGCAGCTGAGAAAGGAAGAAACATATTTTCTGATATGAGTTTTATAGAAAATCTATCTTCACTAAAAGAGATTGATTTTACATATACAGGGATTAATAATATTGACTTTGTTAAGTGGTTACCTAATCTCGAAATTATGCGGGTTTATTGCAATGATATCACTGACATATCTCCGATACATAAATTAAAAAAACTGAAACAAGTCTTTTTCTTTGATTGCGGATTGGCAGACATCAGTGTATTTGCCCAATTGCCGGATATTGAGGGAATAGCTATTAACATGAATACTATTTCAGACTTATCTCCATTGACAGGATGCAGACAAATCACTTACCTCGATGCACACACAAATAAAATAACTGATATAGCTGCCTTATCCGAAATGACAGAAATGCGGTATCTTACTCTAACTGAAAATAATATCAATGACATAACAGCCCTGGCTGAAATGACAGAAATAAAATACCTAACACTTGCTAAAAATAGTATTACTGACATAGGGCCGCTTGCCGGCATGAGCAAACTAAGCCATCTAACATTATGTTCTAATCCAGGTTTGACAGATTTCAGTGTTTTGAAAAATTTAACAGAACTTAAGCATCTAGGCTTAAGGGACTCTAATATAACAGAAGCTGAATTGGATGAACTTAGAATTGAACTGAAGGAATGCAATATATCGATATGATTAAACTTGTTTACGGCACTAATAATCCGGCAAAATTGAATAACATGCGAATATCGACAAATGAATTAGCACTGTCAATTATTGGTTCAGGAATTACATAGTATGGGGGCATACTTCATATCTGCAACAGTTCAAGAGGAGCTTGAGAAGGATTTCTTTGAGAGTATAGGATTTAAAAGGAATGACGGACATGTGGAATATGTGATTGATACACGACCATATATGAAATAGTAAAACATAGAATGTAAATGATAAAATATGTAAATGATTGTTGATTATACATCAAATATGATGTATAATTTGTATATAAATATACATCAGGAGCGGCGTCATGAAGGTTTATACCTATAAAACTGAAGGTGGAAAAGATTTAATCTTAGAATATTTTAGGAACCTTCCAAAAAGTGAACGTGCAGAGGGGGGTATGCTATTTTAAAAGGTTTGCAGGAGATAGGGATTGATTCATTAAAGGCATTGACAACACGTCAGATTGACGGGAAATTATGGGAAATAAAATTCAGGCGGCATAACAGATTATTTTATATATTGATAGATGATTATGGAATATATATTACTCATGCTTATCAGAAACAGAAGGGAAAAGCAGAGAAAAAAGATATAAATACTGCCAGGGCGAGAATAAAAGTTTGGAGGACAGAAAATGCCGTTCAGTGAAATAAATATTGATAAAATTATAGAAGAAGAGTGCAAAGACCCTGAGTTTAAGAAACATTACATTGATATAAAAAAGGAATATGATTTTATATGGAAGATAGTTAAAGCAAGGAAAGAGAAGGGATTGACTCAAAAAGCACTTGCTGAACAAATTGGTGTTTCACAGCAGGAAATATCTCGATTTGAGCGTCTTAGGCATGTCCCGAACTTATCGAGTCTTATGAAGATAATTGATGCAATCGGGCTTGAACTAATGCTGGTAAATAAAGCGCCAGAAGACGACTTACTTATTAACAGAATAAATGATAAATGTGAAGAAAGTATATACAAAGCAACCTTGGAGGAATAGTGTCAGAAATAAAGATAAAACTAAGCAGTGACTTATATATTTTAAAAGTTGACAGTTCCAATATTGATGAATTTGCATCAATATTGACTGAAGCTGCAAACTGGCTGATATCAGAAAACAAAGAGAATTGGGATCCGTTAAAATTTACCATTGAAAACATTCAAGAAAATAATAATTTAGATGAATTATACTTGTGTTATGTAGGCAAAGAGGCAATCGGGTGTTTTAAGTTACAGGAATCAGATGAAATGTTCTGGCCGGATGATATGCATGGAGAGGCGTTGTATCTTCACAAACTGGCAGTGAGGAGAAAATATGCAGGGCAGGGTGTTTCAGCATATATATTAAGTTGGGCAAAGGCCAAGGTAAAAGAAAAAGGCAGTAAATACCTGAGACTGGACTGTTTGACTAATCGGGAAAAGCTATGCAGAGTATATGAAAATCAGGAATTTGTAAAAGTAGAAGAACGACTGGTATTTGGTGAGGTTAAATCAGCCTTGTATGAGTTTAAAATATAGAGGTAGTGTGAAATGAAATTTGTATTAATTTTCGGTCCAATGGCAGTAGGTAAAATGACAGTCGGCCAAGAGTTGTCAAAGGTAACTGGGCTTCCTCTCTTTCATAACCACATGACTATTGAAATGGTGTTACCTTTTTTTGAATTTGGTACACCTGAATTTGTTTATCTGGTGAATCTATATAGAAGAGAGCTGTTTGAGACTGTTGCTAAAAGTGATTCTGAGGGTATGATTTTCACATATGTATGGGCATTCAATCATGAAAGTGACTGGAAGTTCGTTGAGAAAGTCACCAGTTTCTTCCGAGATAATGATACTGAAGTATATTTTGTTGAACTTGAAGCGGATTTAGATGAAAGAGTTGAACGAAATAAAACTCCAAACCGTCTGGCTCACAAGCCTTCAAAGAGGAATATAGACCAGACAGAAAAACGAATGATTGCAGCACAGGATATATACAGAATGAATTCTAAAGATGGTGAGATAAAAGAGAAGAATTATTTGAGAATTGATAATACGAAACTAACAGCAAAGGAAACTGTAAAAATTATAGTAGATAGATTTGATTTATGAAAATAGCATTTTTAGGAGACTTACATGGCAGAGTATTTCATGCCATGACAGTGCTTGTAAAATGGCAGAGAGAAAATAACGAAAAACTTGATCTAATTATACAGGCGGGGGATTTTGGAGCATATCCTTTTCCTGATGAAGATATGTTAAATAACAGATTCGTAAAACAAGATCCTACTGAACTGGCCTTTAGTAAATTTATTGCCGGTGGGAAAGAAATAGATGAATTTTCAAAACTGATTAAATCAGAACTTGATTCGCTGATTTATTTTATCAGAGGTAATCATGAAGATGTTAACTGGTTGAATAGCATTCCTTGTATTGACGGAGTATGTGATGTAGATACTTATGGGATATTCAAGCATATAAAAGATGGAACTATCATAGATTTCCGGGGGATAGTTATAGCTTTTCTTGGAGGAGCAGAATTCGGAGCCAAGGGATATGGTGTCCTTGATTTGATAGCGCATACAGAACTAGTAAACTCAAATAAGGATATAGATATTCTAGTCACACATGAAACTCATTTCGGAATAGGCTTTAGTTATCATGGTCTTACACAAGGATCTAAATATATCACTGAATTAATTGAGAAACTAAAACCCAAATATCATATAACTGCACACTATCACCATATGATTGGTCCGCATAAAAGAGGTGATACAATTCATTTAGGTTTAAATAATATTGTTTTACCATTAAGGGGTAAACCGGGTAGGAATCTTAGACCGGGTTGTTTGGCTATAATGGATACTGATGCAGATTCTTTAGAATTTGTTAAGTCTGACTGGCTAACTGAGATGAGTACTTCATTATCTATTACAGATTTAATAAAGGAGATTGCAAAATGAGACAGCCATGGAATGTATTTGTATATTTATTTCGAGGAATTGATAATGGTTATCAATTCCTGTTGTTGAAAAGAAGAGATAGTGAAGTATGGCAGGGAATTGCGGGTGGTGGAGAAGATAATGAGACTTTAATAGAAGCTGCAATCAGAGAGACGAATGAGGAAGCGGGGATTGTTTCGAAAATTGATTTATTAAATTTGGATACTAAGTCTTATATACAAAAAACTATTTTTGAAGATTATGACAAATGGGGTGAAAATGTATTTGTTGTACCGTTGCATTATTATGCGGCTGAGTATAACGGAGTTATTACAATATCTGATGAGCATACTGAATATGGCTGGTTTGATTATAATGAAGCAATGGATAAACTTTACTGGCATGATAATAAGACTGCACTGTGGGAATTAAATGAGAGGTTAAATAATAGGTGAAATAACACCTAATATTTAACGTGTTATGATATAATATCACCATAGAGGTGATATTATGTTGATTAATACTCGAAAAATGGTCTCAATGACTGAGGCCAACAAAAACTTTTCAAAGGTTGCTAAAATGGTTGATGATATGAAATCAGTTATCGTAATGAAAAATAATAAACCGCAGTACATTGTTATTGATTTTCAGGAATTTTGTAACATAGCTGAACCTTACTCAGATAGAGTTAGTGATATAGCAGATGAAATTCTTTATGAAAACATCAATGCCTTTAAGGAATTGGCAAAGTGATAAAGCTATCAATTACTCAGATATTGGAATTATATGAAAAAATGAATGATGCAACTGGAGGAGATTATGGTTTACGAAGCTTGGGTGCATTAGAATCATCAATAGAAAATGCATTTGTTACTTTTGATGGAACAGATTTATATAAAAGCACAGAAGATAAGATTGCTAATACCACTTTTTGTATTATAAATAATCATCCATATATTGATGGTAATAAGCGAATGGGCATATATTTAATGCTTATTTTATTACGAATGAATAATATTGAAATCCATTATATTCAGTCAGAGTTGGTTAAACTTGGTCTCGGAATTGCAAATGGTAAGATTTTACAATCAGACATAGTTGAATGGATTGAAGATCATAAAAACAACTCACATAAATGAAAGGAATAAAGATGGCTGATAAACCATTCTGGGAGCAGACATATAAGAACAAAGAAGTATCTACTTTTTCAAAAGGTCCAACAAAAGATGTATGTGACTTTCATGAGAGTTTTAAGTCTTGCAGTCGTGTTCTTGATGTGGGTTGCGGCGAGGGAAGGAATTCTATATTTTTGGCTGGCAAGGGGCATAAAGTAGCTGCTTTTGATATTTCTGAAGCCGGTATTGAGAAAGCTAAGTACAAAGCTGAAGCAGTTGGTGCAAATGTGGAATTTTCTGTGAGTGACCTTGGGGAATATAAATTTAAGCATAAATATGAGATTATACTGTCTCATGGAGTGCTACATCTTCCTGAAAAAGGCATTAGAGATGATTTTATTAGAAAAGCTCAGCAAAATACAAGGTCTGGTGGATTTAATATTATTGGCATATTCACTAATAAAAGACCAGCTGCTAAGGGGTTAGAAGCATTCACAAAAAGTCTGTTTGAAGAAGGAGAACTACCTGATAAGTATAAGGATTGGGATGTGCTGTCTCATGATGAGGGAGTATTCAATGATGAACATCCTGTAGGTATAAAACATGAACATGCATATGAGAGAATTATCGCGAGGAAAAGATGATTGAAAATACTTTATTCCAATTAAGGGTTACAGGCATATTGATAGAAGATAAGAAAATTCTTCTTGTAAAACAGAAGGTGAATGAGGATAGAGATTGGTCACTTCCTGGTGGTCGGTTAGAGCATGGTGAATCCATGGAAGAAGCTTTGATTAGAGAAATTACTGAAGAAACAGGTTTAGACTCCAGTATAATAAAATTACTATATATATGCGAGAAACCAGATGATATACAGCCAATTATTCATGTAACCTTTTTACTGGAGAAAAAAGGTGGTGAATTAACTCATCCGACCAATGAATATGATGAAAATCCCATTAGAGATGTGAAAATGGTGTCTATTATGGATCTATGTAAATATGGATTTACTGAAAAATTCAGAGATTTAGTATTAAACGGATTCAAAGAAGCTGGTAATTACATGGGCTTGAAAAATAATATTGGTTTGTAAAGAGGAGGGTTTAGTGAATATAGATTTTGCAGTGAAGGGTTTGGTTATAAAAAATAATAAATTTTTGATTGTTCATAAATCAGATGTACCGGGTGATGTTTGGGAACTACCTGGGGGCAGAATGAAATTCGGTGAAACTGCTGAGCAAACCTTGGTTCGGGAAATGAAAGAGGAGACGGGGTATGCTGTTTTACCTACTAAACTGCTAGACACTTGGAATTTTGTAAGTGGAGATTTGCAGATTACAGGAGTCATGTATCTCTGCAGAATAATTGATGGAGTATTTCAACTATCTGATGAACATGATATGTTTCAATGGCTATCATTAGGAGATAAATCAGTTGAAAAATTGGCAGTACCATTTAAAGAGAGAATGGAGATGTGGGATTGGGAATTAGTAAAATCAACTTTTAACAAAAATATAGGAGTAAATAATGAGTAAAATTATCATAAACTACTATAATCTTAATGAATATGAAGACAAGTTAAGATTCGTCGTTATTCCTTCAAAACATAATGGTAAATGGGTGTTTGTCAGACATAAGGACAGAACATCCTGGGAGTTCCCTGGTGGTCACATTGAAGAAGATGAGCTTGCTGATGATGCAGCATCAAGGGAATTGAAAGAAGAAAGCGGAGCAAAAACTTTTAAAATTAAACCCATGTGTAATTATTCAGTAAACAGATCAGGAAAAGTTAATTATGGTAGGGTATATTTTGCAAATATAGAGGAGCTGGGTGACTGCCAAGTATTTGAGATGGATGAAGTAATAACTGTAGATAAGCTACCGGAAAATCTCACATATCCGATTATTATTAAAAGTATTATAAATAAAATAAGTAGTATGGAGAAATAGTAATGAGTAATAAGAATTTAGATTACAAAATATCTTTAGATACAATTTACAATAAAATTACCGAAGATTACTGCTGGGTTCATACCCGTGGTGGAGCAATTCCTGGAAGTCCGCCTCTGGTTGTAGCGACCACACAGCAATGGGCCATGGGACAAAGTGATATTTTTAGTGAAATATATCATATGAAAACAACAGATTTGGGAGAAACTTGGACTCAACCAAAAAGAAATGCTAACCTTGGCAGGATTGTAACCGTCGAGGGTCTTGAAATGGGTATCTGTGATCAATACCCTGCTTATCATAAGGCTACTGGCAAATTACTGTCTACTGGGCATACAGTCACTTATGATGGAGGAGAGCACCCCGCATCAGCACTAAATAAGTCGCTTAGAATATTTCCCGCTTATACAATATATAACGAAGATAGTGATACTTGGTCAGATTGGAAGATAATTGATTTAAGTGATGATGAAAAATTTCACAGAAGCAGTTCAGGGTGCAGCCAACGATTTGACTTAGTGGACGGCTCATTTTTATTACCTGTATCATATTCAGAAGAGGGCAGTAAGTATACAAAAATGACAGTGGTTAAGTGTTCATTTGATGGGGAAAATATCAATGTTATAGAAATAGGAAATGAGCTGGCTGTTAATACAGAAAGGGGTCTGGCCGAAGGCTCAGTTGTAAAATTTAATGGAACTTACTATTTAACCATTAGGCATAATTTAAAAGGATATGTATGCACTAGTAAAGATGGTTTGAATTTCACTAATCCAGTAACATGGAAGTGGGATACGGGAATTGATGTACAAACATATAATACCCAGACTCACTGGGTGACTCACAGTGATGGTTTGTTTCTCACATATACCAGAAATGCAGGTAATAACAGTCATGTCTTCAGGCATAGAGCACCACTATTCATCGCTGAAGTTGACACTAAAAATCTTAGTCTCCTAAGGCAAACCGAAAGGATACTTATACCTGAAAGAGGAGCACGACTTGGCAATTTTAGCACTGTAAATGTCAATGAAAGTGAAACGTGGGTGTTTAATACAGAAGTTATCAGTCCGCCGGAGTGTACAAAGTATGGATGTGATGGCAGTATATATATAGCAAAAATCAAATGGAGTATACCAAATCTTTTAATTTGACATTTTGCCGTTCCAAATAATGAAAAGATAATTTCAGCCAATACTTTCGTAGACATTGATGGTCTAGTCGCAAAGCGAATAAAAAATAGACGAGATACTATATTTATTGTAAAATACATAATACCTAAATACTTATTTTATAAACAACAAGGGTGAATGCATATGTTATGGGAAACGTTGGATGAGTGCTGGAAAGAAGTTTTCAGATTATCCTGGGAATCATATAAAAACGGGACAATTCCCGTAGGTGCGGTAATCCTTGATGAAAACAATGATATTGTTGCAAAGGGCAGAAATGTTAGCTACGATAAAAAAAGTGAACATATTTTGGCAGGAACCACTATTGGTCATGCTGAAATGGTCGCTTTGATACAATTAAAGAAGTCAGATCATCCCAATATAAAAAATTACCGACTTTATCACCCACCCAAGAACACCCGTGTCTTTAGACGTGGGATGAATTGGGAAAGAACACCCGACATCTTGAAAATGTGCTAAAAATAGTACGCCAATTTCTAAAAAGAGGTATATAATAAACGTAGCTAATGCATTAATTTGGATTTTAAGAAATATATAATAATCAGAAAGTGAAATGAATTAAATGTTGCTAAAAAAAGCGTTCAAATTTAAATTGTATCCGACAAAAGAACAAGCCGTATTGATTAATAAGACAATAGGCTGTTCACGGTTTGTATACAATCACTTTCTTGATAAATGGAACACAGCATTTAATATAACCG
>Ga0307989_1000390_pt1 | contig 29049 bp, 32 predicted proteins | sample EllFjometagen185_FD_203164 | JGI IMG/M metagenome (GOLD analysis project Ga0307989, IMG submission 203164) | Marine microbial communities from Ellis Fjord, Antarctic Ocean - #185 | ecosystem: Environmental > Aquatic > Marine > Unclassified | place: Southern Ocean | collected 2014-10-08 | reverse complement strand
TGGGAAGATAGGAAAGTTTTATTTATTGGGTAACTGGATCGCTTTCGCTTCCCGTGACTGCTAACTGCCTAATCGCTTCTGGGTACCATTCTTTTTCGAGGGCTTGTACTTTTGTTTTGAGAGTGTCTGGGGTATCTGTTGGCTCGACTGGGCAGGTTTTTTGGAGAATTATTTCGCCTGTGTCGCATCCTTCATCTACGTAGTGGATTGTCATTCCAGTTTCTGTTTCTTTTGCTGCTAGGACTGCTTCGTGGACTGATGTGCCGAAGAAATTTTCACCGCAGAATTTTGGTATGAGAGCTGGGTGGACGTTGATTATTTTGTGGGGAAATTGTTGGACGAATTGTTCGGATAGGATTCTCATGTATCCGACTAGGACTACTAGGTCTACCTCTTTTTCTTCGAGGATTTCTGCTACTTTTTCGTCGAATTCTTCGCGGGTGCGGTTGTTTGGGTTTACGAAAATTGCTTCGTATCCTTGTTCGCGAGTACGCTGTAGGGCGTAGCAAGATTTTTTGTTGGAGATAACGCATTCAAGTTCAATGCCGGGCATTTTGTCGGCTTTCATTTCGTCGATGATTGCTTGAAGATCCGTTCCGTTTGTTGAAGCGAGAACGGCTATGCGGAATGGTTTAGTAGAGGTCTGCATTTGAAGTGTCTTTAAATCCTAATTTCTTTTTGATTCTTTGTCCTGTTTTTGTAACGGCTAGTCCTCCTAGTGCTGTTTCTCGAAGTTTTGGTGAGATCATTCGTCCGATGTGATCCAATGATTCTACTACTTCGTCGAATGGGACGAAACTTTCTACGCCGAGCAAAGTTATGTCAGATGCTGAAAGTGCGAGAATTGATAGAAGTCCTCCCCTTTTGATACAGGGTACCTCAACCATTCCTCCAAGTGGATCGCATGTTAGTCCGAGCAAGTTTTTGAGACCTAGGGCTGCTGCGTTGAAGGATTGTTCTGGTGTGCCTCCACGCATCTCTGTGAGTGCTGCTGCTGCCATTGCTACTCCTGAACCGATTTCTGCCTGGCATCCACCTTCTGCTCCGGCTAGAGTGGCGTTTTCGCCGATGATCATACCTACTCCGGATGCGGTGAATAGACCTTCTGTGAGTTTGTCGTCTGAGAATTTGTATTTCTTTTGTGCTGCCAAGAAGACTCCAGGAATTACTCCTGCCGCTCCTGCTGTTGGGAATGCTACTATTCTTCCCATTCTGGCATTCGTTTCGCTTGTTGAGATTGCGTATGTGATTGAAAGTAATGCTTCTTGTGAAAGCATCATGTCTTTGTGTTTCTTTTTTGTTCCTTCGAATAGTTTTTTGGCATTCTTTCCTCCCATGCCTCCGACTGTTGGTGTTGAAATTTTAATACCTTTTTCAGCGGCTTCTTTCATAACATAGACTCTGTCCTTCATTCTTTTCCAAATCTGTTTTTTCGTTTTTTCGCTTGAGATTATTTCACCTTCTAGAACTATTTTCCAGATAGGTTTTTTGTGCTTTTTTGTAAGCTTCAATAAGTCTGATGAACTGTGAAAAGTGTACATAATTAGCTGGCTAGTTTTGTTAAGGCTCTTACGTATATAACTCCTGGGATTTTTTCGATTTCCAGGATTTCTTTGAGTGTTGGACGGTAACTTTCTAGGTTCAGGAATGTGAGTGATTTGTCTGATATTCTAGAACTTTGAATGTCTACGATGTTTGCTCCGAGAACGGCTATTGCTGCTGTTATTTCAGCGATTATTCCTGTTCTTTTTTTGTGGGCGATTATGAGTGAAAGGTATTTCCCTGCCACACCTTTTAGATCAACGTCGAAATCGTCTATTTGTCTGATTTCTACTTTACCTCCTCCAATAGAAGATCCTATTATTCTCATTTTTTTGTGCCCTTTTCTCTCTAAAATTATTTTGACGGTGTTTGGGTGGTATTGCATACCTAGATCCCCTGTTTTGAACTCGTATTTGATCTTTTTCTCATCTGCTATTTTGAATGCTTCCTTTATTTTTGGATTTGCAGTTTGAAATTTCATGATTCCAGCAAGAAGAGCTCTGTCTGTTGCGTGGCCTTTGTATACTGTTGCAAATGATCCGTGAAGAATGAATGTCGCTTTTTCTGGAGTCTTATCAAAAAGGGCTCGCGCTATTTGCCCAATCTTCACTGCACCTGCAGTGTGTGAGCTGGAAGGGCCTACCATGATGGGTCCTGCTATATCGAAGACCGAATAGTTCGCCATATGTTAGTGTAAAAAGTGGCCTTGTTTTGGCCGGGGGTAAGTTTACCATATGGTTTATTAGGTTTACCAGTCGATTTGCATCTTTTGAATTAAGATGGCGTGGTGGATTTTGTCTATCTGTAAAAATTGCCATTTTCAAAATACTTGGTATGTTTGTTTAATCTTTTAATTCTAAAAGATCGCGGGACCGTCGAAGCGATTTTAGGAGAATGGGTCAAACTAAGACTATTGCTGCCAATGTATCATCTTTTATCGCAGTCATTATTGCCTCGTATTTCAACCCCAACCCTAATAGTCTACTGATTTTTTTACTAGACTCTCTGTCTGGGAATTCTCGTATTGCCTTCACCACACTTCTTGTGTCGCGAGTCGTTAACAGACGAAACACAACGTCTTCTCTCATAAGTGCTGTCAGAGTGCCAACTACACAGCCTGTGTTTTCGCAAAGGGGAGACACTCCTTCTGCAAGCTGACCTGGTTGAGCGTAATAATGATTATCTGCTCCTAAAATCAGCCTGCCGTTTGCTAGTACTGTTTGTATTGGATCAAAATCTTCTGAGGTTTCTCTTCTTGTTTGGACTATCTCCTCTCTTTCTTTTGGGTCATCCAACAAGGACTCTGCTCTCCCTAAAAGAGCGAGGCCTAGATCTGAGAAGGAGAGGCTATGTTTTATGAGTTTATACACCCTTATAGCTTTACGATCATCAGTTAGCTCTGGAAAAGCTAGACGATTCTGTGCCAGCGTATTGAGAAGACCTACCGTATCTTTGCCTGAGAACTTCTTGGCAGTTTCTTCATCTAGAATCCCATTTTTTACCAACAAGGCCATTGCTTCTTCCCCAGTAATTTCACGTGGCATAGTAATGTGTTCATTTCCGAAACAGATATCTCTTCCTTGTTCCACAAGCCTTCCCATGAGAAAGTTTTCGTACGGAGTTTCGTCTTCTAACTTCTGGGCAAAAGCCTGAAAGAAACTATTGTCTTCTCCTGTGGTATGAGTTGTGAGTGCAATATGGATTCTATCACTAGCTCTCTCCAACCACTCTTTAATTATATTTATTACGCTATCAATAGGAATTTCTTTTTGATGCCATTTGCTCATGGACATGTTTAAGTGAATCCTTGAGGTTGGGTTTGAGTATTCTTTCAACAAGATTTGTAATTGATCAAAAACTCTCTTAATTTTCTCTGGTGATCTTCCCCAAAAACCATTTGTATCTATATGAACAATCATGTTTCGCCGCAATGCTTCACGTATGGATGCAAATAATAACCGCTCTCTTGTAAAGGGTTCTCCTCCGTAAAATTCTGCGGTATCTATGTCATTGCTCGCTGCGTCATTCAAGGCCATCACAATTTGTTGCATACTCAATTCCGGCCCTTCATGCCCTGGTCTTGATTCGTTAATACAGTGAGCACACTGGTTAGTGCAGTTTCTTGTCAATTCCATAACGACTCTGTCTGGATTGAATAAGTCCATGACCCCTTCTGGAATAAAATCGTCTTCTAAATGACCTGGCCTAGCTCTAAGCATTATGTTTTTTTAAAATGGAGAGCATTATACAAGAATCCTTATCTTGGTCAACCCTGTGTAAGAGGGGAACTGAAATTTTGCCATGTTTGTGCTATATTTGGCTGTGCTATTTATTAACCCAATTATTATGGGAACTGGTATGGAAACTAGTATAGGTATTGCTGTTGCTGTTATCTTTTTGATCATTATAAGTATCAGAGAGGTCAAACAATATGAGAGAGGTGTAAAATTCACTCTCGGTAAATTCACTAGCCTTGCTCAACCTGGATGGAGACTTATTATCCCTATTTTTCAGAGAATGGCTAAGGTCGATATTCGTGTGAAAGCGGTGGACGTACCTGATCAAGAAGCTATTACGGAGGACAATATTTCGATCACTATCAATGCGGTTATTTACTACAAAGTTTCTGATGCTTCGAAGGCTATTATAGAAGTTGAGAACTTTTATTATGCGATTTCACAACTTGCTCAGACAACTATGCGCAATGCTGTTGGTGAAGTTACCTTGGATGTTTTGTTGAAAAAGAGAGAGGAAATTGCTGCAAGCATTCAGGGGACTGTTGATAAAGCTACTGATCCTTGGGGAATCAAGGTTGAGGCTGTTGAGCTCAAAGATGTTGTACTTCCTCAAGAGTTGAGGAGAACTATGGCAAAAGTTGCAGAAGCTGAACGTGAGAAAAAGGCTGTGATTGTTAAGGCTCAGGGTGAAGTGCAAGCTTCTGATGACCTGGCCAAAGCTGCGCAGACACTTGCTGGATCTCCTGGAGCTTTACACCTACGAACTTTGCAATCTGTGAATGACCTTTCTTCTGATCAATCAAATACAACTATTTGGATGATGCCTGTGGAGATTTTGAGGGCATTCGAAACAATTGCTGACAAATTTGGTGATAAAAAATAAATCTTAAACAACTAACGATGGCTTTGAAAAAATATGGAATTTTAGCTTATCCTGCGGGGCACAGCCTGTCCCCTGCTATGCACAATGCTGCTTTCAAGGCGGCTGGAATCGATGCGAAATATGAAGTTTGTGAAATAAAGCCTGAGGATTTGGATGTTTTTATGAACAAGGTCCGAGGTGGGGCTTATGCTGGGTTGTCTGTTTCATTGCCGTATAAGGAAGCTGTGATGGGATACCTAGATGGCATCACACGGGATGCGAAGGAGATCGGTGCTGTGAATACTATTTTGGTTGAGGATGGGAAGTTGCGAGGAGCTAATACTGATTGGATTGGAGCTTTGGAGGCTTTCAAGGAAAGAGTTCCTGGCGAGAAAGGGCTCCGTGGCAAGAATGTTGTGATACTTGGGGCTGGAGGTTCTGCCCGTGCTATTGCTTATGCATTGCTGAAGGAAGAGGCCAAGGTTGTGGTTTTGAACAGAACGATGGACAAGGCTCAAAGGATTGCTGATGACTTTGCTCGGATATTTGGAGATGGGAAAATTCGATATAGTGTGTTGGAGGGAATTGAGAATTTTGATCCTAACATTCTGGTACAGGCTACTTCTATATGGATAAAGGAAGGGCTCGATGCGAGGATAATTCCACCTAATTATCTGCGTGGTTTGGGTGAAAGACCTATTGTGATGGATATTGTTTATTCCCCTAGAATTACGCCTTTGATATTTGAGGCCGATGAAGAGGATTGTACTGTTATCACTGGGGACAAGATGCTTCTGAATCAAGCTGTGAAGCAGTTTGAGTTGTGGACTGGGAAGAAGGCACCTGTCGAGGAGATGCGTGCGGCTTTGATGAAGGGTATTAGCTAGGGTTGGCTTCTTGTTGGTAAACGAGATTTTGTTGACTTTTTTTTGGTGGGACGGTAATTTAACTCCCTGTATTTTTTTAAATTATTTATTTTATGGCTAATGGTATTAAAAACCCTTCTACTAATGTAGTCCCTGTTGTGAACGAGCATGTTTATCACAAAGGAGTTAATCCTAGTGATTGGGCTTTTGCTAGTGAGAATGCAAGAGAAAATGAATTAGAAGCTTTGGAGTTGATTGGAACGTCTATTCCTGACTGGGGAAATGATGTGGTTGATACAGCTATGGTTAAGACTGACGGAGATCCAGTTTGGGGTAAAACTATAGGTACAACTCAAGTAGCCCGTGCTGCAATTGATTCTTTATTGGGTTCACTAGCCCGTGACACAATTAACTCTTCATTATTCTTGTCTCAACCTGAAGTCCCATCATTGGATAGAGAGACCCGTAAAGCTCTAGGGGGTAAAGAGGTTTTGTATGGAGTTGATTCGACTAATGTGACTGTTGGTTTAACTACTGAGAAAAGAGAAAATAGACTTAACCTTCCTCCTAACAGGAATCTTACAGGTGACGGTGTCGTGAAAAAGGATACTAATGATGAGCTCCCTGATCCTAGAAAATTCCCTGGTTTGGTTGAGGGGGAAAAGTTCGACGCTACAAGACTCCCTAATTTTAATGAGCTTTGCGGAAGGCTTGGTGCTCTTGAAGATGGAGAGACTGCTGTTTTGTCACCTGATCTTGCTAAATTGGGAGATCAATTGCCTGCTTTGCTTGAATCTATGGGATGCAGGATTGAATATGATGTGTGTGAAACTGAGGATACAACCACTGGTGATGTTCATTTGGGAACTTATCAATGGGAATATTTGGATGAGGAGAAGAAAGTAGATCCAAATGGTGCAAAGGCTTCTGGTGAACCTATTCTTGTTGGATTCAATAAATTAAAAAATGGCGAAGCTAATGTTTCTATTACGGACTCAATGGAATCGGGTGTTAACCCTTATAATACTAAGCGACTTCCTAATACAGTTAAAATGTTGGTAGTTAAGAAGTTGGGGAATGACGAAGAGACTGGTCGTGAATGGCTTAGAAGACAAGATCTGGTTGCTAAAAAGACCAGTGGTGGAACTCTTGTATACTTTGCAGATTGTCCAAATGCTGAGGGAACACCTATTACTTATGACGAGTTACCTAGAAAGGAATATCGTTGGGGAGACAAGGACTGCAAAACAAGAAGTCAAGGTGGTGGAAAAGCCCGTGGCTAACCCTTCCTAGGGATTATCTTCTTGTTGAAGACTATTACCAAAATTACGCCTGTGACGATGAAGATGTCGGCCAGGTTGAATGTTGGCCAGTATTTTATTGATATAAAATCTATGACTGAGCCTGCCATGACTCGGTCGATGAGGTTGCCGATTGCACCTCCGAGGATGAGGCTGGATGCGAGGATTGAGATTTTGTGTTTGAGATTAATTTCGCGGTATATGAGATGGATGATCACGGCTATTAGGACGACTGTTATTGTAATGAGGAGAACCTTGGGAAGTTCGAGGCCGAAGGCGATTCCTGGGTTTTCAATTTTTGTGAGGACTAGATAATTGTCGAAGATTTTGATTGGTTCTGTTATCAGTTTGTCAGCTTGGAATTTTGTAACTTGGTCGGCTACGATTAGCAGGAATGTTAGGATGAAGGTTTTGAACATTGTTTTGGTTGGGTAAAGTTGTGAGGTAATTTTCGTTGTGCTTATCTTCGTTTATGTTTGACATTAATTCAAGTTTTAATTTACTATCTCCCACCTATTTTAAAATAACCATAGCTTATGACTCTAACACGAGAAATATTAGATACAGATGATTCTGTATTCCCTAATCTTGAAGTTTCTAGATATTCTTTCGACGAACTACCTGATCCTTATAAGAAGGCGTTAACATCTCCAACTAATGGCACCACTGTCCATATGGATGGCATAGCTGCCCATATTCGGACTTTGCGATCAACTAATGTTACAGATGTTGCTGCTGATCTCAGAGAGGGTGTTTCAAGGGCGTATACTTCTAGAAATGAATTGCGTCCTCGTGATGTTTTGTTGTGTGCTAGAAAACCTAGTATTGGCGGACTTCTTTTGACTAATGATCGTAGGGACACAGTAGGAAGAAGTTCTACTGGACAAGCTGCGGACTCTACAGAGGGGCTACAATCCCGGCTTAAAGGTGTTTTTCCTGGGACTATATATTTTCTTTCTGGAGGGACTGATGTTGACGGTGTACATGCTAATGTTTTGGAAGAAACTAGTGTTCAAATCATAGGGACCGTAAGACATCTCATGATAGATGGCCTACAATCTGGGTATCTTTCTTTGTCTGGAAAGATTGGTGATGGCTTCATTGGCATGAATGGAAACCGCGTCAATGAATTACCTGTTGATATTGATCCTAATAGTGTAGGAAGTGTCGCTTATTACATTGCTGAAAAAGTTGAAACAGTGTAAATTTCTGGCATGAAAAGCATCCTCAAAGCTGATAATGTGCTGGCCTTAACTGTGTTTCTGCTGTTGGTTTTTGGCTTGATAATGATTACTTCCATAGGTGTCCCGAAGTCGATTTCGCTGTCTGCGCCTGGGGTTTTGTATCCGAATTGTGGAGATGAGGGAGTGGATTGTTACCTTTTGTTCAAGAATCATTTGCTGAGGCTCGGAGTTTCGTTGGGAGCTTTTTTTGTTGCCTATCAGTTGCCTATCAAATTTTGGAAAAAGATTTCTATTTTAGCGTTTTTTGGGATGGTTGTGACTTTGATTTTTGTATTGGTTGCTGGAAGTGGATTTGGAACTATTGCGAAGAGTTGGGTGGTTATTTCGGGGACATCGCTGCAGCCGACTGAGTTTGCAAAGCTGGCATTGATACTGTATTTGGCGTATTTCTTTGAGAAGAAACGGCGGGGTGTGGAAGATCTGGCGGATGGGTTTATTCCTTTTGTAGTGATGACGAGTCTTTTGGTGGTGCCTGTTTTGTTACAGCCTGATTTGGGATCAACTTTGGTTATTGGGATTATTGCTGTGAGCATGTATTTCATTGCTGGAGCTAGGCTCAAACATCTGCTCGTGGGGGCTGTGATCGCTATGTTCGTGTCTATTATTTTGGTGGCTTCTATTTCGCATGTAAGGGAAAGGTTTACGGCTTTTATGACTGTTGGAGAAGAGTGTGTGGAAGATTATTGTTGGCAGAGCCAGCAGGCGAATATTGCTATTGGAAGTGGTGGGTTGTTTGGGAGAGGCCTTACTCAAGGAATTCAGAAATCGTATTGGTTGCCGCAAGCGACGGATGATTTTATTTTTGCTGCATCTGCCGAGGAGCTTGGATTTATTCGAGTGATATTTATTGTTTTTGCGTATTTCCTTATATCTTATAGGGGTTTCTATATTGCTAATAATGCCTCGACCCCTTTTGGGACCCTGGTGGCTGTGGGAATCACTGTTTGGATTGTAATGCAGGCCTTTGTGAATATTGCTGTGAATACTGCTTTGATGCCGGTGACGGGTATACCTTTGCCTCTGGTGAGCTATGGTGGATCATCATTACTTGCTACAATGGTCGGGGTAGGAATACTACTTAGAATATCAACTGAAAAGAAATCTCATGCGAGCTCTAATAACAGGAGGCGGGACTCTAGGACACGTCGTGCCAAACCTGGCCGTTATAGAAGAATTTATTAAGAATAGCCGAAAAAATCATATCCTTTATGTTGGTGAGAGAAAGGGTGTGGAAAAAGAAGCTGTTGAAAAATTTGCTACGGATAATGATCTGAAGCATTTTGCTTATAAGTCTATCGTTGCCGGGAAGTTGCGGAGGTATTTTTCGCTGCAGAATTTTGTAGATATTTTCAAAGTGCCTATTGGAGTGCTGCAGTCTTATTATGCTGTGAGAAAGTTTCGGCCTGACTTTGTTTTCAGTAAAGGTGGTTTTGTGAGTGTGCCTGTGGTTTTTGGTGCGGTTCTATATAACTTTGGGAAAGGTTCTCGGAAAATCCCGATTGTTATTCATGAATCTGATCTGGTACCTGGTCTAGCGAATAGAATTGCTGCGAAGGCGGCTTCGCATATCTTTGTGAGTTTTGAAGAGAGTCGGAAACACTTCAAGGTTCGCAAGGGGCAGGTTTTGAAAGTGACTGGGAATCCGATTCGAGGAAATGTTTTGAAGGGTGATGCTGCGCGGGGACAGAAGCTGTGTGGTTTTCACAGATTCAAGCCTGTGATTTTGACGATGGGTGGAAGTCTTGGGGCTCGGCAGATTAATAAACTTGTTTGGGGGAAGCTTGATGATCTTTTGAAGAAATATCAGGTGGTGCATATTACCGGTAAAGGGAATCTGAAGTTTGGACTGCAAAAGGAAGGGTACAAACAATTTGAGCTTTTGTTTGATGAGTTGCCGGATGTTTATGCTTTGTGTGAATTGGTGGTTTCGAGAGGTGGGGCGAATTCGCTGGCGGAGATTGCTGCGCTTGGGAAGAAAGCTGTGATTATACCGTTGGGAACGAATGCGAGTCGTGGAGACCAGATTGTGAATGCAAAACATGAGGCGGCGAAATATGGCTGGCAAGTGTTGAATGGGGATGTTGATGGGGCGAAGTTTTTGAGGGCGATCGATATGGCAAATTCTACTGCGTTCTCGGGTATAGAGGCTCTTCACAAAGGTGCTTGTAAAGCCATTTTCGAGCACCTGTTCGATTTGACAATTCAAGCCTATAGGGCTACGATCTAATACCACAAGGGCTTGTGGAAACAATTAGGGAAAATCCGTTTAACCATCTCAGAATGCTTGCTTTAGTGCTCGTCATACTGGTTATGGCGGGGTCAATTTCGCTCTCAATTATCACCCAGTTTCGGTTGGCCTCTTACGGCAGGAAACATCCTTTTCCTGAGACAAAATATACGATGCTTTTTCGTTTTGTGAGGATGAGTTATGTGAATTCCCTATATGTTTTGGTCGTCATTGGCCATGCTGTTTTATTTATATGGTTAAGTTACAAATTCTTACTATGACAGAAAATGACCTACAACGAGGAGACCGTGACAAATATTTCAAAGGCCAACAGGCTAATGAAGAGTTGGTGTGTTTCTTCCGGAAACACTGGGTAACCGTGCTACCGCATATTGTAATGGGGCTGCTGGTTGGGCTGATCGAAATTGGGTTTCTACTTGGGTTCTCGAAAGTGAGTCCTGTTTTAAAAGAGAGTGCATTTTTTGAGTTCGTGTTTGTGGGTGTTGTGGTTTTGTTAACTGTTTATTTGCACAAGACTTTCTTCCGTTTGTTTGCGCATTTTATGGATACTTATGTATTTACGAATACTAGGATTGTGGATCATCGAAGAACTTTGATTATGATGAATGATCATGAGGCGATGGATGTTTTAAAGATTCAAGATATCCAGAAACGACAGGATGGGTTCTGGAAAAACTTGCTCAGTTATGGGGAGTTGGTGGTGACACTTTCTTCTGATAAATCTTCGAAGAAAATCCGTTATGTTCCGAATGTTAATTTTCATTATAGATGTCTTGCTCGGATAAAACGTGATGCCTTGGCGAAACAGAATGATGGAATTCAGGACAGGAGTTCTGGTGGGCTTAATACAAAGATCGCCGACATCCATTCAAAGATTTTCAAACAATATGTTGTGCCTGGACGACCAGTGAAGTAGAATTGCGGACGTGAATATTACTTATTTTATTATTATCTTTGCTTTCGTATTTGTTCTGGCCCTGTGGGTGGCCGTTTCTTTTCGTCATCTCAAAACTTCGAAGAGGACTCTGGCTAACAAATGGGAATTTGTGGATGAGCAGATTCGCAAAAGACACGATTTGCTACCGCTTTTGATCGAGACTTATAATAGGAATATTGAGAGCAGTGGGGAGTTGGCAGGTCACGTGAAGGAATTGATTAGTGTTAGAGATTCGGCTCGTGTTGTTTATTTTGCTGGGAAAGAGAAGTCTGATCGTGAGGAGGATTTGGTTGCCGCCTTGGAAAGGTTCTTGGGATATGGAGGGAAGAGTGAGGAGCTTGGTCGTGATCAGGTTTATCTGGAGATAAAAGGTGAGCTGGGGGAGTTAGGGTCTGATATTGAAAACCGTTCAAAGGAATATAATGAGTATGCTTTGAAGTTTAATAGTCATATGGATTTTGTTCTTCTGAAGCCTATGGCTTCGTTGTTTCGTTTTGGGAAAGCCAAAGTTTTTGGAGAAGTGGAGGTTTTGTAAAAAAAGCCTTGACGGTGAGTAGGCTCTCACCTATATTAGTGGTGAGTAAATTATCACCCCTATTCTTATGAATGAATTAACTTCGAAACAACAGGACGTCCTGGAATTCATCGAAAAATATCAGATGGAGTATGGTCGTTCCCCTACTTTACGGGAGATGCGTGAGCATTTTCAGGTTAGTAGTGACAACAGTATCTTGAAGCACTTGAAGGCTTTGGAGGCGAAAGGATTCTTGCAGAAAGATGATCGCGGTATTGCCCTTCTAGGCATCGTGAAGGAAAAATTGAGGGCTAGTATGGTTTCATTACCTATCCTGGGTTCTATCCCTGCTGGAGGGCCTGTGCTTTCCGAAGAGCACGTTAATGGCTGGATGAATGTTGAGAGTGCAATGGTCAAAGGGCTCAAAAGTGCAAAAGATGCTTTTATATTGAGTGTTACTGGTGAAAGTATGATTGATGCTGGAATTTTTGAAGGAGATTTGGTTATTGCTTCTATGAAGCAAGAGCCTAGAAATGGAGATGTAGTGATAGCTTTGATTGATGGTGGAAATACTTTGAAGAGATTTGTGAAGGAGGGTGAACGAGCTTATCTGAGAGCTGAGAATTCTAATTACCATGATGACGAAACTGGTGGTCAAGATATTTTACCTGCCGATGAACTGACTGTTCAGGGAGTTGTGACAGGTTTGATTCGTAAATATTACTAATATAACCAAATTACCATGATATTGATTACAATCGACAACAACAAGGACTTCATGAGGTTGCGTATGAATAAATCGCGATCTTCTGTGAAACGGAAAAAAGGTTTCTTTGCAAAACTATTCACTCCTGCGAAGGGTCCTAGAAAACCTTTGATGCCTGCGGTGTTTTAAGGAGAAAGCGCCCTCGGATTTTACTTCAGAGAAATGTGCCGCTGTAGCTCAGCTGGTAGAGCAATGCTTTTGGTAGTGGCTCCAGCGAGGGGTTGACGTAAGAGCGTTATTGCTTTATAATCTATGTATATAATTTAAATTTTATTACTATGGCTGATGGAGTAAATGCACCTGATGGGAAAGCTGAAATAACAGGTTTTGATATTGAACAGTTCCGTGCAGAGTTGACTGTTGTACGTGACAGATATGCTGTTAATAACACTATTACTTTGGGGACAGGTAGTTCTTTTGAAGATGACGAGGCAAAACTAGAAATTGCTGCTCAAGCACATGCTGAATTACTTAATATGTGCAGTACTGCTTTGATTGAAGCACCAGATAAAGAGGCTATGAGAGCATTGATTAATAGAGAAATTGTTAATTACTCTACTCCTAGTGGGACTTCTCAAAATGCGTTGTTTGCAATAGGTTCAAGAATTGTTTTTTGGGAGAATTTGGCTGTGGCAGTTGCTGAGAAGGCGGCTGGGGGGAGCGGATCTGCTGTAGAGGGTGAGATAGCTACAAATCCTACTGCTGTTGATTCGGAAATGGAGGGATTTGCAGAGGCAGTAGAATATGCTCGTGAAACTGGACGGGATTTTGTGGCGGCTCGGGAGGAAGCTTACCCGGGAAGAAGTACGGCTTCCGCTGTAGAGTTACGTGATTTTATAAGAGAGAATGACTATATTGATCTCCCTGCTCTTACAGCTAGAGCTTGGGGCTTTAAAAATCTAACTGGTGATTACGATGCTACCGAGTCTCTTAGAGTTAGGGTAAATGGGTTTGAGGATAGAGGTAAAACTCTTGTGATAGGTCTTGGAGAGCATGAAATTAAAGTAGATGCTAGACTGTTTTACGACCACTCCCGCCAGTTACCGTAAGCACTAGACCACATTTGACTCAATGGGCTTCTAGTGACATAGATACTTTCTGATTTTAAAACAGCAATTATATGAGTGAATCAAGAGAGAGCCTCCGTTGGCAAGATATCCTAGAAGCAAATCCTGATGCTCAAAAGGGTAAATTCAATTTAGAAAGGTTCGGTCTATTAAAGCCAGGAGTGTATGCCGATTTATCAGAGCTCACTGCGGCAGGCTGGATGCCAACATTGCGTCAACGCATGACTACACAGGGGAAAATTCTCAGTGTAGGGGGTCCTAAAAAAATAACTTCGGGAAAAAGCCCAATTCGCATCACAATTGTAGAGATAGGAGACGGAGAAAATAATGGAAAGATTTTAGTAGAAGCAGATGGTATACAGGAATGGATTTTATCTAGCGTTTTTGCTCACTGTATAGAGGGAAAAGCTACAGGGATTATGGGAATAGCGTCATCGGGCAACATTGCGTGTGGGCAAGGCTGGGGAACAGCTCCTCAGGGGCGCATGGGAGACGTGGGGTAGTTGGCTCCGCAGAGTAGTCGCGAGGGCGTTTTTGTGGTATAATATAGTTTAATGATTGTGTTGAAAATTCTAATCTGTATAAATGGAACAAGCACCAAGCAACAACGATACAATTGTTTTGATCGGGACCGGTATGGGACTGAAAAACCAAAAAGCAATTGCTGATGCCTTAACAGGAAGAGGGTTCCAAGTTGAAATACTTGAAAACCCACACAAAAACTCAATAGCTTCGACGGAAAATGAATTAAGCCGAAAACGAAAATGGCCAAGAGATGCATATGTTTATAATAAGGGACAATACTATAGGGTTGTGGATCATGGGAAGCCTGCGGAAGGTGGATGTGTAAGAGTCGGGAATGGATATTTAATGATTTCGGATGTCGCATGCGATCCTGGTCCAGAATTTAATGTACACGCGGAAACAAGACAAAGAATTAGAGAATTAGTCGGGGAACAAGCTCAAGCTATATATGGACCAGAAACTAAAGCCTATGCTGTACATTCAAAAGGATTAAAGTCCAGGGCTGGACAGCTTCGGGAAGGACACATCGATTATCATTCGTGCCTTTTACCCAATGCGAAAATACTATTAGTTGATGAAAAGGCTTTGAAAGATGATTCATATCATAGAATGGCGAAAGCAGAAGGTTTGACCTTGATTCCCTATGATCAGGTAAATGATAGTGACTGTGAATATCCTCTGAATGCATTAGTTGTGCCTGACGAAGGAAAGGATGTTGTATTTTATGATAAACGAGCAGAAGGCCTTACAAAAATATTATCTAAACATGGAGTTGAGGGAATTCCTATTGATATAACGTTCGAAGATGACACTGATGAAAGTGGAGCAATCAATTGTTCAACGAATGTAAGAAGAGCTATCGACAATGTAGATTCTGACTACTTGTTGGGTTTGAATTAAACTTCGCCCACTAGACCACATTTGACTCCTGTACTCAACAGGTTTTAGGGGACGGGGCTCTTTGTTTTTTGTATATTTTGACTCCTGGGTATTTAATTTGGGCAAAATGACAGAAACTCTGACTCCAATGATGGTGCAATACAAACTCCAAAAGGAGAAATACAAGGATGCTATTCTGCTATTTCGGCTTGGGGATTTTTATGAGATGTTTTTTGAAGATGCGTTGGAGAGTTCGAAGATACTTGGGATCACCCTGACTTCACGGACAAAAGGTGCGGGAGTGAAGGTGCCGATGTGTGGAGTGCCTTTTCATGCTGTGGATAATTATATTGCGAAGCTTACCCGTGCTGGGAAGAAAGTTGCGATCTGTGACCAGGTTACTGCTCCAAATGGGAAAGGGATCGTGGAGCGTGAAGTTGTTCGTGTTGTCACTCCTGGAACGACTTTTGATGACAATATTTTGGATGGAAAAACTAATAATTTTATTGCGGCTGTTACCAAGGGATATGATGGATATGGTTTGGCTTATAGTGATCTGACTACTGGGGACTTTTGGACGAGTGAATTTCGGGATTTTCAAGGATTGGAGAATGAATTGGTCAAGATCGCTCCTGCTGAGATGATCGTTGTTGAGAGTTTGAGGGAGGATTATAGGATCTCGCATTTGCATGAATTGGTTGAGGGATTGGCTGTGTTTTCTTTTGATACTTTCAAAGAGCCTCGGAAGAATATTTCTGATAATTTTGGGGTTAAGGCTTTGCAAGTTTTTGGTTTGGAGGATAAGGACAGCGCGATTTCGGCGAGTTCTTTGCTTTATGAATATTTGAAGGAAACTCAGAAAACTGATCTCACTCATATAGAAAAGATTGTGTTGTTTTCGAATGCTGATTATATGGCGCTTTCGGGAGGGACTATTCGGAATTTGGGTATATTTGGTTCGTCGAGTGGAAGAGATCGTGGAGCGTCGTTGGTTTCTGTGATTGATAAGACTGTGACTGCAATGGGTGGGCGCAAGCTCAAGAAATTTATGCTGCATCCCCTCTCTCACAAGGAGCAGGTGGAATACAGGCTGGAAGGAGTGGCTGACTTTTATGAGAATTCGATGCGACTGAAGGAATTGCGGGATAAGCTGGGAGCGGTGCTGGATATTGAGAGGATTATTAGTCGGTTGAATTTGGGGACTGCCAATGCCAGGGATCTGGTTGCGCTCAAGGATTCACTGAAGACTATTCCTGGGATCAAGAAAACTTTGGAAGGAATGACTTCTGGGTTTGTGATTGAGGCGTTGAAGGAATTAATTGAGCAAAAGAATCTGGTGGAGCTGATTGAAATGGCTATCGCCGAGACCCCGCCTGCAATACTGCGGGATGGAGGTATGATTGCTGACGGCTACAATATTGAACTGGATGAATTGCGAGCTATTAGTACCGAAGGGAAGACTTTTATCGCAGAGATGCAAAAGAGGGAGATCGAGCGAACTGGGATTTCTTCACTCAAAATTAAATACAATAAAGTTTTTGGATATTATATTGAGATTAGTAATGCGAATCGGGATAGTGCGCCGGAGAATTATATTCGCAAGCAGACCTTGGTGAATGCGGAGCGATACATTACGCCTGAGCTCAAGGAGTATGAGGAGAAAGTGATCACTAGTCTCGACAAGATTCGGGAGCTAGAGTTTGAGCTGTATGAGGAGATTCGTTTGAAGGTTTGTGAGTACACTCTCGAGATCAAGAAAATTGCCGATAATATTGCGAAGCTAGATGTTATTGCTGGATTTGCGGAAGTTGCTATTCAAAATAATTACGTGCGACCTGAGGTCGTTGATGAAGATGTGATCGAAATTCGTGACGGGCGTCATCCGATTGTGGAGAGCTTGAGTGTTGTTGCGGATTTTGTGCCGAATGATTGTGTGATGGGTAGTGGGGCGAATTTTTTCAATCTAATTACTGGGCCAAATATGGGTGGTAAAAGTGTGTACATTAAGCAAGTGGCTTTGATTTGTTTCATGGTTCATATTGGATGTTTTGTGCCGGCTTCTACTTGTAGACTTGGACTGCTGGATCAGATTTTCACTAGAGTTGGGGCGTCGGACGATATGAGTAGTGGTGAAAGTACTTTTATGGTGGAGATGGTTGAGGCTTCTAGAATTTTGCATAGTGCTACGGCGCGGAGTTTGGTGATTTTGGACGAAGTTGGTCGTGGGACTTCGACTTATGACGGGCTCAGTATTGCGTGGGCTATCTGTGAATATCTGCATGATACTATTGGTGCCAAGACTTTGTTTGCGACTCATTATCATGAACTGATTGCTTTGGTTGAGAAGTTGAATGGGGGCAAGAATTTCAGTGTTGCCGTGAGTGAAAAGCCTGCTGCAAGTGCTGATGGGCATAGTGAGTTGGTGTTCTTGTATAAAATTAAAGAGGAGGGAACGAGCAAAAGTTATGGTATTGAAGTTGCGAAGTTAGCCGGGCTTCCGAAGTCTGTTATTATGAATGCGAGAGGAGTTCTTTCTAAACTTGAGAAAGAAGGGCTGGGAAATGGAAGAGGTGGGCGGGTTTCTGAGGATCAGATTGATATGTTCAGGCGTGCGGAGGAGCCGAGCGCTGAGGATGGTCATGAAGAGCGTGATGGACGTGAGCACAAGGCTCTGGATGAGCTCAAGGAAATCGATATCGACAGGCTCACTCCTATGCAAGCACTAAATAAAATTCACGAATTAAAAGAGAAAGGTTTGTTGTAATCGTTTAAAAACGTTTTTTATGTCAAAAATTACGGTTCTGTCTGACAATTTGGTTAATCAAATAGCTGCCGGTGAAGTGATCGAGCGGCCTGCTTCTTGCGTGAAGGAATTGGTTGAAAATAGTTTGGATGCTGGCGCGAATTCTATAGTTGTGGAGGTTCGGGATGGGGGAAAAAGTTTGATTCGTGTTTCGGATAATGGTTGTGGGATGGATCGTGAAGATGCTGAGAAATCCATTTTGAGACATGCTACTTCAAAGATCGCAGAAGAATCTGACCTCTGGAAGATTGGCACTTTTGGGTTCCGTGGAGAGGCTCTGGCTTCTATAGCTTCTGTGTCTCACTTCTCTTTGAAAACAAAGATGAGTGGCTCTGAAAAGGGTATTGAGATCATCTGTGAAGGTGGGGACATGAAGACTATTCAAGATTGTGGGATGAGTGATGGGACTACGATTGAGATTTCGGATTTGTTTTTCAACACTCCGGCACGAGGGAATTATCTCAAACAAGAGGCTACGGAAGTTTCGCATATTATTGCTGCTATTCAGACTGTGTCTTTGATTCATCCTGATGTTTCTTTTACTTTGATAAATAATGGTAAGGAAAGTTTCAAGTTGGCGAAGGTTGGGGATTTGAGTCGGAGGATTGCTGATGTTTTTGGGCAGACGACTGCGGACGCTTTTATCCCTCTGTTTTATGGAGGAACTGATTTCAAATTGAGTGGATTTGTGGGAAAACCTGCAATATCTCGTAGTGGAAATAAACATCAATATATTTTTGTAAACAAGAGGCCTATTACCAATCACCTGCTTGCGTACAGGGTGAGGGATGCTTTCAAATCTCTTTTGATGGAGCGGAAGCAACCGGTTTTTATTTTGGATATTGAGATCGATCCGAGCTTGATTGATGTGAATGTGCATCCTAGGAAATTGGAGATCCGATTCGAGGATCAACGTCGAGTGATGTCTGTGGTTTATGAATCCGTGAAGACTGCTCTCGAAAAAACTAATTTGATGCCGAAGGCTGTAACTGAGGCTGCGCGATATATGTCTGATAGTTTCCCAAAGGATTATGGGAAGGTACGGGAGGCGCCTGGTGGAAGTGGAGACATGCGCGACAGGTCGATTTCTGATAGTTTTGCAGGAGTGGATTCCTCCCCGGGGAGGAATTTCTCAAAAGATTTTGACCAATCTCAGCGACCGCAGGGTTCTCTTGGCCTTGAAGAAGATAGGTCAATGCTCAAAGCTGTGACTCAGGTTGCGAATTCTTATATCGTTGCGCAGAGCAATGAGGGGTTGGTGTTGGTTGATCAGCATGCTGCTCATGAACGTGTGAGGTATTTTGAATTGATGGATCAGTTTGATAAAAAGGAAAAGAATATTCAGCCGCTTTTGATGCCTGAGAATTTGGAATTGAATTTGGAGGACTTGGCTATTTTGAGAAATAATTTGGAGGTTTTTGCAGGGTTGGGTTTTGAGATTGAAGAGGGTCCAAATGGTTTGGTCTTGTATGCTGTGCCTTCTGTTTTGTCGAGTGAGGATATTTCCGATGTGGTTGGTGGGGTGCTGAATGATATTGATACTGGTTCTACTCCATCTTCGAAACAGGGACGTACTGAGTCGATTTTGCATTACATGTCTTGTAGGAGTGCTATCAAGTTTGGTCAGAAATTGTCTATCGATGAAATGGATGCTTTGATTATTCAGCTTGAGAAAATTGATCGGCCTTATACATGTCCGCATGGAAGACCTACTATGATCTCGCTGACTTTTGACGAGTTGGAGAAGATGTTTGGGCGGAAGTAGTACGGTGCGCGACGCGGTGGTGATGCGCGAGGTTATTCCCCTACCAATGCTGAAAAGAATCTGTCCACTGAAAGGTCAGTGGCGTATTGGAGTTGGTTTACTGAGATGACTTGAATGTCGGCTGGGAAGTAAGAGTAGGGGTAGTTTGCGGTGAGAGTTTTGGTGAAAACTTTGCCTCTTGTTCCGGGTTGTTTTTGTACGGTTAGGCGATATGTATCTACTGGATCGAAATCGAGTTTGTTTGGGAGTTCGTATTTGAGTGTGATGGACGTTGTATTTAAAGGTGGAGTTCTCATTTCTGTGAGGAAATATGTTTTCTCCAGATCCTTGTCGTATCCGACTTTAACATCGTCCATTGAGATTCCTTTGACCTCTATGAGCTTTGAGCCTTCTGGGACTATTATTCGTGTGTTTACGTAGTTTGTGCCGCGACCCAGTATGTCTACCACGTATCCTGGAACCTCTGAGTGGTCTATGCCAAAATCATCCCATTGCTGGTTCCATCTTGCCTGGTGTTTACGATCGAATGTGTGAGTTCTGGTGATTGTAACTTCGTCTATTATTGTTCCATCTTCTTCCAGTTGGGTGTCGTGGAGGATGCTTTCTTCCATTAGGGGTTCTGTTTTTGTACCACCCATTGTTACGTGAATTACTGAAAGATAGTCTTCGTTCTCTGGAGTTTTCGGAACACGTCCTGAGATCCCGAGTGTGTCAAAAAAGCTTTCTACAAGCGAATCTTTGGAGTATGCCATGATCATTTTTTCTTGGGCTGCTTTGACGAGAATGCTCATGATGCTCGCTACGTTTTCTTTTTTCATGATTTCCTTTTGGAATTCTGAGATGAGTATTTTGAGCACGTGTTTTGGGTCTTCTTTTCCCCAAATTTTTGCTTCGATTATGTATGTGAGGACGGCTTCATAATTTTCGGATGAAATTTTGCCGGACAGATCCCCTATCTTGAGTGGGCCTGTGATTTCGAGAAATTCTTTGAGAAGGCTTTGGTTGATTGCTATTACTGTGTCTACGCTTGGACCGCCTTCTTTTTGGAGCATCCATGCTGCGTTTTTTCCTGAGTATGAAAAGTCTGGGGAATAGTTGGAATTTCGGAACAAGAAATTCGGACTGTATTTGGCTAGGTATTCTGGTGCCTCGACGATTTCTGCGTACAGGTCGTCTAGGTGGTACACGTCTTCTACTTTGACGTTTTCTATTAGTCCGTCGTTCAGGTCGACTATTGCGTAGCTGCCGATGAATCCGCCTGTTGGGCGGGCTTCTGCGTTATTTTGGAGGAGAACGAGTATTCTGTGTTGATGTTTTTCGCCGAGCAATTTGAGCATTGCTGGGAAATGTTCTTCTATTGATTCGAGGGTTTTGATGATTTGTGCAATCTTGCCTTTGGCGTATTCGAATCGTCCCTGAAGGTCGGCGGGTAACATGTCTTTGTTGATTTTTTCTAGTTCGAGGTTGGCTGCTCTGGTTTCGATTAGGGCGAGGCCTGCTTTGTCGATGGCTTTTTTGAGAAAGTCTGTGACGTCTTCGTCAGGGGTGTTGGTTGTCCCTGCTTCGTTTTTTGCAACTATGTAGAGTGGAATTTTGTTTAGTTCTTCTATGGTTTCTGTGAAATATTCGCCTGCCTTTGCGAAGTATTTACCGGCTCTCAGAATGGCTTGTGCGCTTGATGCTAGGGTGCTTTGTTGGGCGTATATAGTGTGGTCGGTTGCGATGAACCATAGATTTTCTTCTGCGTCTTCAAAGTTTTCAAGTGCGCTTTCGAACGACTCCATGGCTTCGGTGAAGCGGACTTTGGTTGTGGAGGCGGATCCTTCTAGGAGTTGTGAGAATCCTTTGTATGCGGAAGCTTCTATCGCGTCTTTGGCTTCCATTCCTCGCAGGTATACGTTGACTGAATTTATGAGGAATAAGATCACGAGTCCTGTGACGAAAATTGCCAAGAACCCTGATACTAGTTTGTAGTATTTGTTTGTTTTGACTTGGATGAAAATGCCGTTGTCTTCTGGTGCATTTGAGAAGTCGCTGATGGTTTTTCTTTGGTAGTTGTGTTTTGCGGGCTTGTTAAGCTTTGGAGTGTGTGAAGATTTCTTTTTTTTTGGATAAGCTTCCCCGCTGATATTTATTTCTTGCGGGTTTGTATTTTTTTTAATACTTTCGGTTTTTCGGTTATTCAACATTTATGAAAAAGTAAGAGTTGAACCCGCTGTCAAAATATTGCCGACTGAGACTCAAAGATTTCATCAGCTTTGTCTCCGGATATAGAGCTTGTGAATCTATGTAGATCAATTCGTCTGATGCCTGCAGAGAAGGTCCGAGCAATTTTGCGAACTTTGGGTCTTTTAGGATGCTTTCGTCTGATTCGTTTGCGGCTAGGCTGAGCGATTTCTCTAATGTTTTTAGATTTGTTGAAATTATTACTTTGTCTGATTGGATTGCGTAGAACATGCCGAAACCTCCGTCTTCTGTTTCCATTTTGTAGATGGTGTTGTCGCCTTGAACGGTTTCAGATTTCATCAATGTTGAAGGGATTGCTACGATTTCTTTGGCTTTCGTTCCATCCTCAAGTTCTATTTCCTGAATTTTTGGTTCGAATACTGCGCCAACTTCTGAGAAGCTTTGTGCTATTTTTTGGATTGTTAGGGCGTCTTGTGATGGGCTGTCTAGCTCGATCAGCATTGTGTAGTCGAATCCTTCTTTGTCAGATTTCTGCTCTAGAGAGAGAAGGAATTCGTTGTCCATTAAGTCGAAGATGTCTTCTTCGAGTTGGATTGATCCGCCGAGATATTTTTCGACATAGTTTTGGATTACTCCTTCGAAGATTTCATTTGTGGTTGTGGAACCTTCGCTGAGAAGTGCGACCAATCTCTTGATTTGGGTTTCGATGTTCTCGCCTCCCCACACAATTGCTTGGTTTTGGGGGATGAATTTGGCGAGGTTTGCTTTGTAGTTTCGGATTGTTCTGGTGTATCTGTTGCCTGAGAGGTAATCGTCTTTGAGCGCTGTATAATTTCGGATTTCGAAGTGGTTGTCTTTTGCTATCAATGCCATTCCTTCGGCTTTTGAAAGGTTGCTGAGAGGGCCTTGGGCTGCGATGTATATGCTTTGGCCTGAGATCCTGCTGTATTTTGCTTGGAGTTTTTCGTTGGCTACGTATTGGTTGATGAATAAGAATCCGATTTTATTGAATGGTGTTTCGCTTGAGACTTCATCGTAACTGTCGAGATCTGATACGACTTGAAATCTTTTATCCTTGTTGTTGTTGATTAGGAATAGTAGAACGTCGTAATCCTTTGAGATTATCAAATATTCCTCGAGGAACGATGCGTGCATTCGGTAATCTTCGTCTCGGTTGTTTGATTCTGAACGGATTGTCCACGAATAGAGTGCCTGATCTTTGTCTTCTGTTTTCACTAGTGTGTTCAAATGCGCTTCCGCTGATTGATCTATTAGAGATATAACTTCTTTTTTGTTGGTAACTTCTACGAAATAGACTGTTTTGAGCGGTTTTTCTGGGTCTATCTCTATTTCGGCTGCTCCTACTTGCCGACCCAACCATTTGGTAGCTGTTGTCATTGGGTTTAATTTGAGTTTCTCTTCTATTAATTTTGCCAGATTCTCTGTGGAATATTCTGTTTGGGAGAGTAGTTCTTTGGCTTTGGTAAGCTGTGTGTGATCTGCGTATGTGTTGATTTCTACTAATGCACTAGTTGCTTCTGCAGGTAAAAGGTCTGCTAATGGTGTTGGTCTGAAATTCTTTTGGAAAAGTTGAACGGCCACTACTATGAGGATTGTTGTCATTATTAGAGCTAGAAGTGTCCCGAAGATCTTTTGTGGCTTGAGTGGGGTCTTGGTTCGAGGCTTTTCAGCTTGGTGTTGTGCCTGACCTTTGACTTCTGGCTTTGTCAAAGGAGCGGACACTTTTTTGGTATTTTTCTTTGGGTTCTTTTTTGATCTTTTGAAAAACTTTCTCTTTGATTTTTTGGTTTGTTTCGGGTTCTTTGCTTCGTCTTTCTCTTCAATTTTTCTTTGCTTTTTTGCGGATGATTTTCTTCCCATTTTGTATCGGTTAACGAGGTGGTTGGATTATAGCACTGGGGTTGAAAAATCTCTAGGTTCAAAAAACCGACCCCGGGGTTGAAAAACGCTGTTCTTTCCCGTAGAATTTGCGCTGCTTAACCAATTGCAATGGAACTTAAACCTATAAAACCTGATGAATTACGACGTCTTTTTATCGACTTCTTTGTAAAGAAGAATGATCATAAGGAGATACCTGGAGCTAGCCTGATCCCTGAGAATGATCCGACTGTGCTTTTTACGACTGCGGGAATGCATCCGTTGGTGCCATATCTGATGGGAGAGACTCATCCGAGCGGTGTACGTCTGACGAATGCGCAGAAATGCCTGCGGACTGATGATATTGATGAGGTTGGAGATCCTACGCACCTTACATTTTTTGAAATGTTGGGAAATTGGAGTCTTGGAGATTATTTCAAGAAGAAGGCTATTGCTATGAGTTATGAATTTATGACTTCAGCGCGTGAGGATGGTGGCTTGGAGCTGCCTGTTTCGCATTTAGCTGTTACTTGTTTTGAAGGTGATGAGAATTCGCCCAAGGATGAGGAGTCTTATGGTCATTGGAAGGATTTGGGTATGCCTGAGGGCCGGATTACTTATCTAAATAAAAAGGAAAATTGGTGGGGGCCTGCTGGTCTAACTGGACCTTGTGGACCTGATAGTGAGATGTTCTTTTGGACTGGGGGTGATGATGCACCTGCGAAGTTTGATTCTGAAGACGAGAGATGGGTTGAGATTTGGAATGATGTCTTTATGCAGTATTTCAAGAAGGAGGATGGAACATATGAGGAATTGAGTCAGAAGAATGTGGATACAGGGATGGGGTTTGAACGAGTTCTTTGTATTTTGAATGGAGTTGATAGTCCTTTTGAAACTGAGTTATTCACTGAGGTTTTGGGAGAGATTCGTGCTCTTGGCGGCTATGATGCTGGTGAGGCTGCTCCTACTGATGAGCAAAAGGTTTCTGAGAGGATTGTTTGTGATCATATCCGGGCTGCGACCTTTATTATTGGAGATAGAAATGGCGTTGTGCCATCGAATACTGATCAAGGATATATTTTGAGACGTTTGATTCGTCGCGCTATTCGTCATGGGCGAAAGCTGGGAATCGAAGGTGCTTTTGTTCGGAAGGTTGCTGGAACTTATGTGAATTTGTATAAATCTGCTTATCCTGAGATTTTGGATGCGCAGGAGAAGATTTTCGAGGAATTGACTCGGGAAGAGGAGCAGTTCTCAAATACTTTGGAAAAGGGTTTGAGGGAGTTTGCTAAATGTGGAGATAAGGTTTTGGATGGAGGATTTGCTTTCAATATGTATGAGACTTATGGATTTCCGGTTGAGATGACTCTGGAGGAGATTTCAAAGGACCCAGAGATGGCTAGAAAGCTTGTTGAGGATAAATTTATGGCAGAATTTGCTGCAAAAGAAAAAGAGCATCAGGATCGGTCACGTGCCGGTGCTGAAGCAAAGTTCTCGGGTGGTTTGGCTGATAATAGTGAAGCTGTGACTCGTTTGCATACTGTAACTCACTTGTTGCATCAGGCACTTCGGACTGTTCTCGGTGAGCATGTTCAGCAAAAGGGTTCTAATATTACGGCTGATCGTTTGCGATTTGATTTTACGCATGAAGACAAGATGACAGATGAGGAGAAGGCTGAGGTTGAGAAATTGGTAAATGAGCAAATCGAGTCTGACTTGCCTGTACATTGCCAGGAAATGACTGTGGAGGATGCGAAAAAATCAGGTGCGCTTGGATTCTTTGAATCAAAATATGGTGAAACTGTGAAGGTTTATACTGTTGGAGGTTCCGAGGACGATTTCTTTAGTAAGGAGATTTGTGGAGGTCCACACGTTGAGAGCCTTGGAGAATTGGGATCTTTTAGAATTAAGAAAGAAGAGAGTTCTAGTCGAGGAGTGAGGAGGATTAAGGGGCTTTTGGGGTAAATAAAAAGCCCCTCGGAATGAGAGGCTTTTTGGTTTTTTGAAGTTGCCTAGTAATACTCTAGAAGTTTTCCATTAAGAGGTAATCCTTCCGCCATTTGTTTGTCTTTTGATTGCAGATATTCAACTTCTAATTCTTGAAGTTGGAAAATATAAGGATCTGATGCATACGGATGAATGTTTAGTCCTAAGGTGTTATATTTGACCTCAATCGTTTTAGTTTCACCTTCTCCAATTTTGTAATCAAGTTTTGTTTCTAAACCTGAGACACACCAATGATCATTTGTATTTTCAGCTACTAGTAGTCTTCCGTCCACATAGATTTTGAGTTTCCCTCCTTTGATTTTTTTGTTTGGATTATTGTTGTCGCATTTTAGCTGCATATTTTTTAAAACAACACTCTCTTCTCCAGACACCTTTACGTCAAATTTGAAGATTTCTTGGCTGGTTGCTGGGTTCAGAAATCCACTTAGGGCACTCGAGTTCAAAGATACTGAAACACTACCGTGTTCTTGGACTGGGATAGATCTAACTGTTCTTGAGATTGAAGTAGTAGGTCGAGTGAACCTAGATTTCTTTCTCATTGAACCGAGCAAGTCACCACCATCTAGGTAATAACTTCCAACAGCGACTGCTCCGACCACGAGGGCCATGACAGCGGCTATAATTCCGGTCTTTTTTGACATAGAATTTTGGGTTAATTTTTATTTTTATTAGACCCATGATAACACATTTGAGTGCTTTCGTCAACTCGGAGAAGCTTAAACCAACTCCCCTATTGCTACACATTTCCCTGTTTTGGTGATGTGGACTTTTTGGAGGGTGCCGAGGAGGTTTTTGGTATCGGTGGTTTTTGTGGTCGAAGTGGTGAATTGAACGGTTTGGTAGTGAGGGGTTTTGCCTCGGGCAGTTTTGGCAGTGTGATCGTATTCTTCCACTAGTATTTCGACTTCTGTGCCTATGAGGTCGGCGTATCTGGCCTGAGCTATTTCCATCATCATCGTGTTGAATCGGTGCCAACGGTCTGATTTGGTTTTGTGGGGGACGTCGTCTGGGAGGTTTTTGTCGGCGTATGTGCCTATGCGATTGGAATATTGGGAGCTGTAGCAAAAGTCGAAGGCGAGGTCTTTGTATAGATCGTAGCTGCGCAAGAATTCTTCTTCGGTTTCGCCGCAGAATCCTATGATCATGTCTGTTGTTATTGAGATGTCTGGGCATGCTTTGCGGAGCGCTGTGATGATTTCTCGGTACCTTTCGACGGTGTATGGGCGATTCATGCGTTTGAGGACGTTGTTGTCGCCGGATTGGATTGGGAGGTGAATGTGTGGCATCAGGGTTTTGAGGGTCGCGTATGATTCGATTAGCTCTGGTGATGCGTCTTTTGGGTGGGGTGATGTGAATCTGATTCGGCGGAGTCCTTTTGAGTGGAGTTTGTCGAGGTTGGTGAGGAGTTGGACGAATGGTGGTTGTTCGGTGCCTGCTTCGATTTTGTCGTAGTTGAAGAGGTGTTTTTGGTGGTCTATGTTTGAAAGTCCGTACGAATCTACTGTTTGTCCTAGAAGTGTGATTTCGAGGGCCCCTTGCTCGACGGCTTGGGTTGCTTCGCGGAGGATTTGTTCGGGATCTCGTGAGACTTCACGGCCGCGTGCGAATGGGACGATGCAGTATGTGCAAAATTTGTCGCAACCTGTTGAGACTGGTATGCATACTTGTGATGTTGATGCGTGGGATGGATTGATGTGGAAGTAATCTTCGAGTTCTTCTTCGGGGATGTGTGGGGCGGCTTGGACTGAGAGGCCTTTGTGCTTTTGGGCTGTTTGGATGAGGTTGTTGAGCTTCGGCAGATCTTCTATGCGGAAAGCTATGTCGAGGTGTTTGAGGATTTTGATGAAGTGGTCGCGGTTTTCTTTTTCGTCTGCTCTTGTTGAAGATTTTCGGATCATGCAGCCTGTGAGGGCTATTAATAGGTTTGGGTCTTTTCGTTTGCGGGCGATGAGCTTTTTCATTGAACCTATGACTTTGTCCTCTGCTTTTTGTTTTACTGAACAAGAATTGAAGATCAGGAGTTCGGCTGTGGATTGGTTGGTGGCTTTTTTGTGGCCGAGTTTGTTCAAATACGTCTCTATTCGCTCAGAATCGGAGTAGTTCATTTGGCACCCGTATGTTTGAATGTGGTATTGCATTGCGGGTGGATTTTAGCGGAGATGGAGGGTTGTGGCAATTTGAATTAAAGAGCTTTTAGTTGCTCTTTTAGATCTGGTATAGAATCATAGTCTAGTTTCTCAAGAATTTTTTCTAATTTTTCTGTACTTATATCTAAATTAGATCTGTTTTGGGTTTGTTGTTTTTTTGGGACCATGTTTGTCATTTGTTTAATTATGTCATGATTATATACAAATTTTGGTTTACTAGGCAATTCAATGGCGCCTAGCGGATCTTCTTACCACACATTGGGCAATATTTGGTGTATAGATTCCCGAGTAACCTTTTGCACTTTGGGCATTTGTTGCGTCGGAAAAGTTCTATTACCATTGGGATAAAGAGTACCAACATCACGACCACGAAGACCATAAATAGTGCTGGGATCACGAAGTACACTACGAATGCCCCTATGATTAGGATCATGAAGAATAATAGGACAAGTTTGGCCATTGCCTGGAGGGGGTTTTGTTTTTTGGACATGAGGGTGGGGTTACTGAACTATACAACCTATTACTTGTGATTCTCCGCGACTTTCGAATTCAGAAAGAATATCTAAGTAATCTTTGCAAGATGGAGCTGTGTATTTCTGTACTGGCTCCTCCTTTGGGTAAAAGAATGTTGATTGGAGATCTTCCACGTCTAGTCCATATTCTTCTACGAAGTCTACGAATTTTGAGACTGCCGCTCCTGCTTGTTGCTGACAGGCTTCTGTGTCTTCCATTTCAGGGTAGCATTCAAAGAAGTACGGAGGAGTTTCTCCCAATTTTGTAAGGTTTTTGTCCTCTAGATTGACTACATATCTCTGTGCTCCTATTTCTGAGTAAAAACCTGTTAGGATTTGGACCTGTCTTGTATCTGAATTAAAATCTTCTACTACGATTGGTTGTTGGAAACTGGCTTCTTCGGTAATTTGTGTATCCTCTTTTGTGGATAATGAATATAGTCTGAAACTTGCTCCTCCTTTTCCATGAGGCGTAGCATTACTCAGATATAATATTTCATTTGTTGGTAGTAGGTATACAAAATCCCCGTTGAACTCTTGGACTTGGATTTGTGTTGATTCTCCGGTTTGCGGATTCAATTTTTGGATTCCGTAACTTACATTTTGGATATTTTCTCCTGAGGCTAGTTCTTCAATTGTGTAATATTTCTGTCGGAGAAGCAATTCCCCTTCTATGGCTGTAGAAGTTATTGTTTCAGGCTCCTTTACAACATCATTTTTTTCAAGATTTGCTGAATTACATCCTGTAATCAGGATTACTGG
>Ga0307989_1000388_pt1 | contig 29118 bp, 22 predicted proteins | sample EllFjometagen185_FD_203164 | JGI IMG/M metagenome (GOLD analysis project Ga0307989, IMG submission 203164) | Marine microbial communities from Ellis Fjord, Antarctic Ocean - #185 | ecosystem: Environmental > Aquatic > Marine > Unclassified | place: Southern Ocean | collected 2014-10-08 | reverse complement strand
TGTTTAGAATATCACATTGGTAATTGTACGGGGCCATGCGAAGGGCATATTTCCGAAGAAAAGTACAATGAAGGAATTGAAGACATTGCCAATATTGTTAAAGGAAATGTTTCGGGAGTAATTAAGCATTTAAAGCAATTAATGGAGCAATTGTCAGATGGTTTAAATTTTGAAGAAGCCATTAAAATTAAAGAAAAATACAATTCATTAAAGCGCTATCAAAGCCGCTCAACAATTGTTTCACCAACCATAACCGATGTGGATATATTCTCAATAGAAGAGGATGAAAAATATGCGTATGTTAATTATTTAAAAGTTATTAAAGGCGCAATTATTCAAACATTTACACTTGAAATAAAGAAGGCTTTAAATGAAACATCAAAAGAACTTTTAATTTCGGGAATAATAGATATAAGGCAAAAAATATTTAGCAATGCTAAAGAAATTATTGTTCCTTTTAAGCTTGAAAATCTAATTGAGGGAGTGGTTTTTAAAATTCCACAAAGAGGAGGAAAGAAAGAATTACTACAACTATCGCAGCGAAATGCTAAATATTTTAGACTGGAAAAAGAGAAACAATTGGTAATGAAAAATCCTAAGATAAGGGAAAATAGAATTTTAAATACTATTAAAAAAGATCTACAGTTAAAGGAATTACCAGTTACAATTGAGTGTTTCGATAACAGTAATTTGCAAGGTTCGCTGCCAGTTGCTGCTTGTGTTGTATTTAAAAATGGCAAACCCTTAAAAAAAGAATACCGACATTATAATATTAAAACAGTTGAAGGTGCAAACGATTTTGCTTCGATGGAGGAAGTTGTTTTTCGACGCTACAAAAGACTGGTTGATGAAAAAAAATCACTACCGCAATTAATTGTTGTTGATGGAGGAAAAGGTCAACTATCATCTGCAGTAACAGCATTAGATAAATTGGAATTAAGAGGAAAAATATCAATTATTGGTATTGCAAAACGCTTAGAGGAAATTTATTTTCCTGGAGATTCAGTACCAATTTACATTAATAAAAACTCTGAAACGCTAAAAATTATTCAATTCATTCGCGATGAAGCACACCGTTTTGGCATAACTTTTCACCGCAACAAAAGGTCAAAAACATTTCTAAATTCCGAAATAAATTCAATAAAAGGAATTGGAGAGAAAACCACACAAACATTACTAAAAGATTATAAATCAGTAAAAAATATTAAGGAACAAAATTTGGACTCTTTAATTGGTAGTGTTGGAAAAGCAAAAGCAACAATTATTTTTAAACATTTTCATAGTTAGGTGGTATGAAAAACCGTGTTTTGCTTGGTATGAGTGGAGGAATTGATAGTTCAGTTTCGGCAATGATTTTACAGGAACAAGGTTTTGAGGTAGTTGGAATTACTTTTTTATTTGGTGATTTAAGTCTCGAAAATGAAAAAATGTTGAGGGATGCAAAACATTTGGCCGATAAATTAAACATAAAACATTTCTCGGTTTCGTTGCAAAAGGAGTTTAGAAAAACCGTTGTAAAATATTTTATCGATGAATATGTAAAAGGAAGAACTCCGTTTCCTTGTGCATATTGCAATCCTAAAATTAAGTTTCATTATTTAAATGAATTTGCTAAGAGGGAAAATTGCGAGTTCATTGCAACCGGACATTATGTTCAAACCAATTATCATAATAATAGAAAGTATATTTTTCAAGGAAGTGATTTGGACAAAGATCAATCATTTTTTCTGTGGGGTTTACCACCCAATTTAATTTCTAAATTAATTTTTCCACTTGGTAAATTCAATAAACAGGAAATAAAAAAAATAGCAATTGAAAAAGGATTTGAAACTCTGTCGAAGAAAAAAGAGAGTCTGGGAATTTGTTTTATTGATGGAAACAACTACCGTAAATTTCTTGAAAAGGAAGGCATAAAATCTAAACCTGGAAATTTTATTGATAGGGATGGAGCGATTTTAGGTAAACATCGAGGAATTTCAAATTACACCATTGGACAACGACGTGGATTAGGTCTAAACCTCAATTTTCCGGTTTTTGTAGCAAAAATTAATCCAGAAGACAATGAAATTGTGTTGGGAAAATACAAGGAATTATACAAGAATAAAATCACGATAGAAAACTATTATATAATTGACATTCAAGATGTTAGTAGTGATCACGAGATCATTATGAAAGTTCGTTATAGACTTCAGGAGACGCCTTGTAAGATTCATATTTTGAGTGAATCAAGGGCAGAGGTAGTATTATTAAAACCTGAAGCGATGATTGCCAATGGACAAACTGCCGTTTTTTATATAGGTACAAGATTAATAGGTGGAGGTTTTATAGAATCATCGGAATAGCTAATTAAAAAGAATTTAAAATGCGGGTCTGTGTTTGTCGTCACTTTCTAACAAACCCAAATAACTAATAAATCGCGTTTTTGAAATACTACCATTTTCTACTGCTATTTTAACGGCGCAACCGGGTTCGTGTGTATGCGAACAATTATTGTACTGACAATTTTCCGAAATTTTAAAAATTTCAATAAAATAGTGAGAAATTTCCCAGGGTTCCATTTCCAGCATTCCGAATGCTTTAATTCCTGGAGTGTCAATAATGTGGCCACCAAAATTTAGTTTGTACAATTCGGAAAAAGTTGTTGTGTGTTTTCCGGTTTTATGGGAATCGGAAATTTCCATTGTTTTCAGATTTAAACCGGGCTGTAAAATATTTATTAAAGTAGATTTACCTACACCACTGTGTCCGCTTATAACATTGGTTTTATTTTTCAGAGCATTTTTTAATTCAAACAAACCAATCATCTTTTTAGCTGAAGTGGTAAGGCATTTATAACCAATGTTTTGGTAGGTGTTTTTAAGTTCAGTGAGTTTTTGATTTTGTTTAGAATTATAGCGGTCTATTTTATTAAAAACAATTAAAACCGGAATTCGATATGCCTCGGCTGATGCTAAATATCTATCAATAAAAGTAGGTGTTGTAACCGGATAATCCAGCGTTGCCACTAAAACAGCCTGGTCTATATTTGCCGCAATAATATGCGACTGTTTTGAAAGATTTATTGAACGGCGGATTATGTAATTTTTGCGTTCTGAAATAGAAGTAATTAAACCTATTTTTTGCTCTTTTTCATCTGCCGAAACTGCTTGCAAAATAAATACAACCCGGTCGCCAACGGCAATGGGGTTGGTACTTTTAATTCCTTTTATTCGAAATTTACCTTTGATTTTGCACTCAAATATCTCACCATTTTCGCTTTCAACAGTGTACCAACTTCCGGTAGATTTTATCACCAATCCTTTTTTCAAACTCAAAAAATTTGTACAAAAATAGCCATTTAGTTGAAGGATAGAAATTTACGGGCAATATTGTTTGTTTTTACTGGAATCGAAATATTTTATTCTTCCCAATCTAAAATTATTTTACCGCAATTACCTTCTTCCATAATATCAAAACCCTTTTGAAAATCGTTGGCACTAAAACGATGTGTAATTATTGGAGACACATCCAGGCCAGACGTTAACATCATTTCCATGTGATACCAGGTTTCATACATTTCGCGTCCGTAAATACCTTTTAGCGTTAATCCTTTAAAAATAAGGCGGCTCCAGTTTATTTGAGTTTTTTGAGGTAGCAAACCTAGTAAACTTATTTTTCCGCCGTTGTACATATTGTTTACCATATCGTTAAAGGCTACAGGAGAACCGGAACACTCAAGTCCAATATCAAACCCTGCTACCATACCATGTTTGGCCATTGCCTCGGTAATGCTTTCTTTGTTTGGGTCTATAACTCTGGTAGCTCCCATTTTACGTGCTAAATTGCGACGATATTTGCTTAAATCGGTACCAATAATATTTCGTGCGCCGGCAAATTTACAAATGGCAACTGCCATAGCACCAATTGGACCACCAACTCCGGTAATTATCACATCTTCGCCCAGCATAGGAAAAGAAAGAGCGGTGTGTGTTGCATTGCCCAGAGGATCCATAATTGCCATCATTTCATTAGAAATTTTACTGTCGATGTGAAGTACGTTTTTGGCAGGTACAGAAATGTATTCGGCAAAACCGCCATCTCTGTTAACACCAATTCCAACTGTGTTATCGCAAATATGTTGCCTCCCCCGGCGGCAATTTCTGCAAAATCCACAAGCAATGTGACCCTCAACAGTAACGCGTTCACCAACTTTTACACGATCAACTTCGGTGCCTACTTCAACAACTGTTCCCATATATTCGTGACCAATAATAACAGGAGTTTTAATTGTTTGCTGCGCCCATTCGTCCCACTTATAAATGTGTAAATCGGTGCCACAAATGGCAGCTTTTTTAACTTTTAATAAAACATCGTTAGGTCCAATTGATGGAATAGGAACGTCTTCCATCCAAATTCCTTTTTCTGGTTTTCTTTTAACTATTGCTTTCACATTCTACAGTTTTCAATTATCAGTAATGTGTGCAAGTTATAACTAAAATAAAACACAAATTATAATTAAAATCAGTTAATTCGAAATTTATTTAAGGATTAATATACAGAAAAAGAGAGAGTTATAAATTTTGGCTGAGTAAATGCTTTTGAGAAATAAATTTCACAGGATACCAGGAAGCAAAAAACCCAATGAGTAAAACAACGGTTAAAATCAGAATAATATCGGTAAAAATAATTTCGACAGGGTAGGCCGAAATTATGAATGAGCCATTTCCGGGAAGCGAAATAATTTCAAATTTAATTTGAATCCAACAGATTAAAACACCGAGAAGAGTACCAATACCAGCACCTAAAAAAGAAATTAACCAACCTTCGAAAAGAAAAATCCTGCGGATAGTTTTTGAGTTTGCACCCATACTTCTTAAAATTAATATGTCGTCTTTTTTATCGATAATTAGCATGGAAAGACTACCTAATATGTTAAATGAAGCAATTATTAGTATAAAGATTAAAATAAGGTAAGCCGCCCATTTTTCTGACTGCATTGTTTTGTAAATAAGGTCGTGTTGCTGATATTTGTTTTTCACGTGAAAATCTTCACCCAAGATTTGTTGAATTTCTTTTTGTATTTTTTTTGTATTTGCAGATGGAGATAATCCAATTTCTACACTGGAAATTTCTCCTTTACTCTCAAATAGTTCGGCTGCATATTCGTAAGAAACTAAAATATATTTCGAATCAATTTCCTCTAAAACCGAGAAAACACCGGCCGGAAATATATAATTATAATTAATAGCGCGGCTGGGATTTATTGAAACTTGTTTTCCTTTTTTAGGAACGTAAATCATAATATGGTCAGCAAGAGTAAGCCCGACACCTAAATTGTATGCAACACCTTGTCCGACAACGGCGTAATCAATACCATCTCTTTTCAATGTAAAACTGCCATCTACTATCAAACTATCGATATTTGTGTATTGTACATAGTTATTTGGAACTCCTTTTACTGTAGCAGGATAAATTTGGTTTCCATATTTTAAAAGTGCAACCTCTTCAATTACTTCGGAATAGTGAATAACACCGGGATAGTTTTTTAAAGAATTAAAATTAGGATGATCCGAATCGAACATTTTACCTTCAACAGAAGTAATTTTTAAATCGGGATCGAAATCGCTAAAGAACTGTGTTATTAGCCCATTAAAACCGTTGAAAACAGATAAAATAATAACCAGTGCCAGTGTGCCAATAATAATACCCGTAATTGAAATGGCAGATATTATGTTAATAATATTCTGTTTCTTTTTAGAAATCAGGTATCGTTTCGCTATAAATAGTGACAGATTCAATTTTCCGGTTTTGTTATTAAACGAAGAACTTTCAGAAATATTAAATTACTTATCAAGCAACTTATCAATTTTGTCTATGTAATCCAGACTGTCGTCAATGTAAAATTCTAAATTTGGAATAACACGAAGACTCTTACCAACTTTTCTTCCCAAATCGCCTCTAATTTGTTTGGTGCTCACCTTTAATTCAGACAGTATTGTAGCAGAAAATTCAGATGGAAATATGCTCAGATAGATCCGTGCAATTCCCAAATCTTTGGTAACTCGCACCACGGAAACACTAATTATTTTCCCGGTAAATTTCGCTTTATTCAATTTTAATAAAATATCCGCCATTTCGCGTTGAACGAGTCGGGAAATTTTATTTTGTCTTGTGCTATATTGTTCCATTGTAATTTATTAACGCGATAAAATTAAGCAAAAACTACGAAAGCAACATGTTTTGTGGTAGAAGTAATTATTTTAATAAAAGGGAAAGCGATAAGGTATGAAATTATTTGTTTTCGGTGGAGATTTTGAAAGCCCTTTTTAAATTTTCGTCGGGCTTAATAATGTTATAGTTTTCCCAATATTCCTCGTCGTAATCTGCAATCATTTCCACAAAAAAATCATATTTTGTAATTGATTCATTTCGTGTAAATCTTTTTAATTCAGTGGGTTGGATGTTTGTTATTAGCAAATCGGAAATACTCTGAAATTCTGAATTTAATTTATCTCGCTTGCTTCTTATTTTTACATTTACCGATGCCTGTGCAGTTGCCAAGTGCCATTTCCCGTGCAGCTGCTGATAGTTTGTTGTGTACTGTACAAACGACGGTTTGGCTTTAACGCCGCGTGGTTTCTTTTTTATCATTATGGTTTCTGCTTCTCGTAAACCTTTTTTATTTAGCCAGTATCTTGCATGAATAATTGCAAATGTTTCACGATGAACATATAATTCTCCCTCGAAAGCGGGAAAAATAAATTCGGAAATGGGCTTAAACTCCAGCACATAAACCGGGTGTTTGTTGTACCAAATTACCTTGCTGATTTTGTAATTATGAAGTTCTTCAAAGTCTTCATCGATAAATTGCTCCATTGTTTTTACCACATCTAATTTTGTAATTGTAAACGGGCCGCCCTGCAATTTAAAATTTATCCATTTAAAAGGTTGAACATCAGGACTTTTTCGACCCTTAATTAACCTAATTACATCGTTTCGTGAACCCTGATATGGTGCTTTTAAAATCTCAACAATGGCCTCAGAAACACTAATGTAGTTTTTGTTTTGCTTTACCGTTTCGCGATAAAAAGCAGTCATTAATTTAGAATTATTACTGTAGTTTTTATTCAGGCTGTTTCTAATATTTTTTAATAGCTGTTCCGGCGTAGTAGCAATAACTTTCACTTCCCGAATGCGAATTGCAACCGGGTTTATCATAAAAACATCTTCGTCTAATATTTTATAGGCAGGCATAATTATTTGCGAATAACCCATACACGAAATTATAACTGTGTCTAAAATATTGTTGGGATGAATTTTCAAAAGAAAGTCGCCGTCAACATTAGAGATTGTTCCAACCGCTTGATTCAATATAGAAACTGAGGCATATTTTACAGGATTTCCTTTTTTGTTTTCAATGAGTTTTCCGGTAAGGAAAAAATACTTTATAGGAATTGTATCACTTTCGAATGGTTTTATACTTTCAGGGTTATACTTTTTTGAGATTATTATTTGGTTTTCACGTTCAAAAAAATTCAAAGTTTCAGATTCAAACAGCATATTTAAAACTGTGAAAAGCGATTTTTCGGCAACATCAATTGAATATTTTTTTTCCGATTCAAAAATGGTGGCATCAAAAGAAAAATAGACTCCTGCCTGCCAGCTTAATTGGTCTAAAATATAGTTTAGCGGTTGGTTCGATTGTTTAATTGAAACCCGTCTCTCCAAAATAGAACCATCCTGTTGTTGCGCCAAAGCGGGCATAAACAACAGGATGGATAGTAGTATGAAACAGGTTTTTTTTAGCATTAAAACATCTTCTTCAACTGAAAAGAAGTTTTAAACTCTTCGCCGTCACGCAACACTTTTACTTTAATTTTTCTGTTTTCCTTGCTCTGTAAAAGCAAATTAATATCGTTTAATTCCAATGAACGATGATTGTTGCTATTCATTGATAATATTTGATCGTTTTCTTTTAAACCAGCAAAATAAGCAGGTGAATTTTCACGAATATCAGCAATGGTAAAAATGGGCATTCCGGGTACCGGATTTGTGATTTCCATACCACTCATATTGTAATTAAAATTTTCTTTTAGTTTATGTGTTGGACGCAATGTTAATCGGCTGTTTTTGTAGTCAAACGTAACAAAAAACCGACGCAGGATTTCAGCTCCAATTGTTCCATTTCTGTCGTTATTAGAAATTAATTGGTCGATTAATTCGGAGCTGGGAAAAGCAACAATTGGTTTTGGCAATACCAGTGGGCCAATCCAAATTCCATCAATTCTTCCTTTTACCCCATATAAATCGCCACTTAATCCTCTTCCTAAAAATGATTCAATATGGTTTTTGGGTAAATTTATTCTTTCATCCGAGCTTTCCGAAAGCCAAAGTGCATCGCTTGCACCCGTATCAACCAGCAGCTTAACCGGAACCTCTTTCAATTCATCGGTAACAATACTGGTGCGAACAAAAGGTTTGTTTCCGTCGAAATGTAGGGGAAGGATAATGTCTTTTTTTCGATCGCGGTACTTGTAATATTCTGGCTTATGAAGAGTTAGTTTTTCATTTAGATAATCAATTTCAACCACGTAATCTTTAAATAAATTGAACCCAATTAATCCATGAACAGGAATTCCAAGTATGTGGGAAATCTGAAAGTTTTCATCGATAATCATCTGAACTTCTTGATTTCGCGCTGTTAATCCTTTAATTTGCATGGTGTTGTTTCCTGAACGATAAGCTGTTAATTCTACACCTTCACCCAATCCCTTTATTTGAAAGGGGGTCATGTAATTTAAATTTAACTTATTAATAAAAGGTAATTCTGTAATAATAGGATAGCGAACACCAGTATTCAAAATAAAATTTAAGGTGTCAGATTCGTTTATTGTAACCGGAATAATAATAAGATTACTTGCCGATTTAAAATTGATAATGATTTCTTTTTTACGCTGATTGTCGAATAAAAAACCACGATTATTCGTAAAATACCGCCGTGTGTTTTGTTCATAATCAATACTTTCTTCCAGCGGCACATATTCACGTACAACTAAAATATTATCCTCAATTTCAAAAAGGAGATAAAAATCCTTCATTAATTTATCGAGTACATATTTTACGGGTTTATTCGAAATATTAAGACTAATTTTTTTATCGCCAATTAAACTGGCATTGTATGAATAATCGATGTCTAGATACTTACAAATCTTTTCAATTATGTCAGAAAGTGGCTCGTCTTCTGCATAAATGCTTATGTTTTGATCGAGTGCTTGTGTTTTAGTTTCCTGCGCAAAATGCATTTTAGGAACAAAAACGAGAGCAACCGCGATAAAAATAATCGCTATCGATATTTTATTAAATATTGTTTTCATTTGTTTTCTTTTTTAGACAGATTAAAATTTAAATTTTAACAGGTCTTGGTTCATGACTTCAAGGCACTATTCTACATTGTTACGGCTTGCAAGAGCAAATTGTTCGTTTTCGCCGGTCAATTCTAAATTAAATGTAAGCCGTACTACATCTAAAACAAAATAAATAGACTTATTGTTGAAACGGGCTGTTAACAAGAGGTTTTCTAAATCCTTCTCGCTTAATTGAATTTCGATGTGGTAAACTTTTTCCAAACACCGAATTACTTCGTTTAAAGGAGTTTCATTGAAAACAAGATCGTTTGTCTTCCAGGCTAAAAAATTAACATTCGTATTTACCGATTTTTCAAGCACATTGCTTTCGTTAAACAGTGTTCCCTTTTCTCCCGGAGTAAGAAATACTTCGCTGTTTTGGGCAAGTAAATCTTTCTTTTTCTGCGAAACCTGAACTTTTCCGGTGGCTACAATTACCTCAACGGTTTCTGTTTCGGGGTATGCACACACGTTAAAAGAGGTACCTAAAACTTTTACCTGTGTGTTACCGGCATTAATAATAAATGGTTTTTCCGGATTTGGTTTTACATTAAAAAATGCTTCGCCAACAATTGTGACTTCCCGAATATCGCTGGCAAATTGTTTCGGAAACTCCAATTTCGAGTTGATGTTTAATGCAACAGACGAACCATCGGGTAAAACATACTCGGTTAAAACCTGTTTTTCTGCCGCAACTATTTCGCTGTAAAATGCGGGCATCTGTTTTCTAAAACCAACATAATAACCAACTCCACTTAAAACAATTGCAACTACAATTATTGCAGCATATTTATAAAACTCAGCAAATATCTCCTTTCTTTCTTTTTTGTGCTGAACAATTTTAAGTTGCGACTTGTATATTTTTGAATGAACATTCTTCCACGCAACATTTGAATCAAAGCTTTTTAGTGTATAAAAATTATTTACACTTTCCAGCATTTTGCGAAAACTTTCCATTTTCATCCGGTTTTTATCCGATTGACTTAGCCAGAGTTCTACCTCCAAATTTTCACTGGAATTTGTTTCCTTGTTCAAATATTTAACAATTAATTCCTCGTTCAAATTTTCTATATTTTTCTTTTCACTCATGTTTCTAATATGACAAAGCACAATTGGTTTACCCCTAATCTATTTTTGAAAAATTCAGAAAAAAAGTTAAAAAAACTTATTGTAGTTTTTTAATTTATTGCGTAAAGATTTGATTGCCAGTCCCATTTGTGCTTCAACTGTTTTTATCGAAATGTTTAGTTTTTTAGCAATTTCCCGGTATTTTAATCCGTCTTCCCGGCTCATTTTAAAAATTATCCGTCGCTTTTCGGGCAAAGACTGAATGCTCTCTTCAATCTTTTCTGCCAAGTAGATTTCAGTGAAATAATCTTCATCAGCTTGTTTATTTTTAGTGTTGAAAAGAACTGATTTTTCGTGACTATGTATAATCTTGCGGTGTTGAATAAAGTTAAGGCATAAGTTTTTAACCGAAGTAAAAAGATAACTTTTAACTGAAGTTTCGATGGAAAGTTGGTTTCTTTTTTCCCAGAGAATTACAAAAAAATCTTGTACAATTTCTTCTGCTGAATCGTTATTTTTAATGATTCGGGAAGCAAACAAACACAAATGTCCGTAATAGGCATGAAAAAGCTTCTCAAATGCTATCTCATTGTTATTACTAATTTCTTTAAATATGTTTTTTTCCTCTTTTGAATTCATTACTATTTAACTGTTCGAACTAAAACGAAGATAGGGAAAAGTAATTTTTTCTAAAAATTTATTAGGTGTATGAAATTGTAGGTTCCTACTTGCTCTCATTATTTTAAAGTCTTGTTTATAACACTTCATTCTCTGTTCTATCAATAACTTCCTGCTGTAGATCAACGTTCATATCATTAAAATAATCGCTATATCCGGCCATCCGAACCAGCAAATCTTTGTAATCTTCGGGGCAGGTTTGTGCCGCCAAAAGTGTTGCTGTGTCAACAATATTAAACTGAATGTGATGTCCGCCTAAAGTAAAATAACTCCGAATAAGATGCCCCAGTTTTTTAACATCTTTATCGCGTTTTACAAGACTTGGAACAAAACGAAGATTTAGTAAAGTACCACCAGATTTTGTTTGGTCGAGTTTTCCCAAGGAACGGATTACATTGGTTGGTCCGTGAATATCGCAACCGTGCGAAGGCGATGTACCATCGGAAATCGATTTTCCGGAAAACCGACCGTTTGGCGATGCACCCAATACTTTACCAAAATAAACATGGCAAGTTGTTGAAAGCATATTCAGATGAAAAGATTCACCTTTTGTATTTGGCTTTCCGTCGATTGCCGAAAGTAAATCGTTGTAAACACGAATTGCAATTGAATCGGCATATTCATCGTCGTTTCCAAAAAACGGGGAGCGATTTAGTATGCGCTGACGCAATTTTTCTTCACCGGCAAAATTTTTAGAAATAGCCTTTAGTAATACTTTCATGCTAAAATTGCGGTCCTCGAAAATATGTTTTTTAAGCACTGAAAGACTGTCGGTTACAGTTCCCAGTCCGGTACACTGAATGTAGTTGGTATTGTATCGCGGCCCGCCATTGTAGTAATCTTTTCCTTTTGAAATACAATCTTCAATTACCACCGAAAGAAATGGTGCCGGTGCATATTTGGCAAACATCTGGTCGATGTAGTTGCTAACGCTTATTTTTTGTTCAACAACAAAATTGAGTTGTTTCAAAAATGCGCAGTACAACTCTTCAAAGTTTTTAAAAATCAAAGGGTCTCCGGTTTTAATCCCTGCAGTTTTCCCAGTGAGAGGGTTGGTTCCATTGTTTAATGTAATTTCCAGAATTTTTGGAACATTGAGGTAACCAGTTAACAAATATGCTTCTTTTCCAAAAGCGCCAACCTCAATACAACCGCTGCATCCACCTTCTCGAGCATCTTGTAACGATTTTCCCTGCCGCAACATTTCCTGAATATAAATATCGGTATTAAAAACCGATGGGTAACCGTGACCTTGTCGGATTACTTTTGTTGCGGCGTGTAAAAACTTGTCGGGTGTTTTGTTGCTAATATGAACTGAATTTCCGGGTTGTAAAATGTGGAGTTCCTTGATTATTTCCAACATCATGTACGAAACTTCGCTTACACCATCCGTGCCATCGGGTTTTAAGCCACCAATATTAATGTTGGTAAAATCGTTATAGGTACCACTTTCGTGGGCAGTAATTCCTACTTTTGGTGGTGCAGGGTGGTTGTTTACTTTTATCCAAAAACAACTGATTAATTCTTTGGCTTCTTCTCTGGTTAAAGTCCCGGCAGCTATTTCTTTTTCATAAAAGGGGCTTAAATGCTGGTCGAAATGACCCGGGTTCATTGCATCCCAGCCGTTTAATTCAGTTATCGTTCCGAGGTGCACAAACCAGTACATTTGAATGGCTTCCCACAAGTTTCGGGGAGCATGTGCCGGAACCCGAAGACACACCTCTGCAATTTTTTTTAGTTCGGTTTTTCGTTGAGGATTAGATTCGCTGGAAGCCATTTTTTCGGCCAATTCGGCGTGCCGTTCAGCAAACGAAATAGCGGCATCGCACGAAATATCCATTGCATTTAACTGCTCGAGTTTATTGCTTGCATCGGCATCGTTTATAAAATCCAATCGTTGAATGTGGCTGTTTATTTCTTTTTTGAAATCGAGCATTCCTTTTTCATAAATCTTTCCGTCGAGAGCAGTATGACCGGGAGCACGCTGTTCCATAAATTCGGTAAAAACTCCGGCTTCGTATGCTGCTTTCCACTCTTTGGGAACATGGCTGAAAATTTGCTCGCGCATGGTTCGGCCACTCCAATATGGAATTACCTCTTTTTCATAAACATCAATATCTTTTTGCGAAATCGTATAACGTTGCTGGTCGCGCGAATTTAGCACATTGAAATCTTCAACAGTATGACAAGTTAGTTCTGGAAAAGTTGGAACAGATTTTGGAAATGGACCACGTTCTGCAACAATCAATTCATTATTGCCAATGTAAATCTTTTTTTGTTTGCATATTTCAAGAAAATTTAAAGCCCGCATAATCGGAACTGAATATTTTCCATTATTATTTTTGTAAAAGCGAGTGGTAATTAAAGCTCTTTCAATGGAAAGCGATTCCTGAGTTTCAACACTTTGTTTGCGCAATTGTTGAATGCGCGTGTTCATTCCTGAATCGATTTTTTGGGGTGAATAGAAATTGCCTTCGGCACAGGCAGGTCTTTCAGGAATTTTCGAAGTTTTTGTTTCTGCAAAAGTCATTTCAGCAAAAATTATATGAAAGTATTGTTATTGAATTGAAAAAATTTTGAAAAAAACCGCGAGACAAAGTTTTAGGAATACAACATACGGCAACTAAAAAGACAGCGATATGTGCCCGATAAATTAGTTTTGTGTGGTTTTGATACCATTTCTTTTTTCTTGAAATGTAAAATTAAAGAATAATAGGGATATTTCAAAAAAGGAAAGAAATAAAAAAACAATCAGGTTTCAACTGTGATCCCACCAGGAATCGAACCTGGATCTATAGTTTAGGAAACTACTATTCTATCCGTTGAACTATGGGACCATTTTGTTTTCAGGTTTGCAAAAATATGCAAAAACCATTGTCTGGGCAAATCATTCTAAAAATAATGTTTAATAAAGACCGTACTTTTTATTGATTTGATTTTCAGTTGGTACAGTTAAGACAAAAAAAAGTATGTTCACTATTGTTGCTATTTACAGGCATCGACGAGCGTATAATTTTTAATATTCATTAATTTAAAATATCTTGTATTCAAATTTTTAACCTAAAACAAATATTCCATGGAAAAGAAAAACATCAATCGAAGAAAATTTTTAGGTACCGGTTTAGCTGCAGCTGCATCGGTAACAGTAGGGAAAGCGGTCGCTTCTGAAAATGAATACAGCCAAGTTCCTGTAAAAAAGAACGACGAAAATCCATTTAATGCGATAACTTATAGTGCAATGCCAACTAATTCGTTTGGAAAAACGGGTTATAAAGTGGGAGTATTAAGTCTGGGCGGGCAAGCTACGCTTGAAATTGCTGGTCGGGAAGACGAGTCGGAGAAAATTATCCACCGTGCAATCGATCTTGGAGTAAATTATATTGATACTGCTGCATCTTACGGAAGAGGTGTCAGCCAGTTAAATATTGGCCGGGTAATGAAAACGCGCCGTAACGAAGTTTGGCTCTCAACAAAAACGCACGATCGTTCTTACGATGGTTCAATGCGTTTACTGGAAGAGAGTCTTACAAATCTTCAAACCGATCATCTCGATACTTGGCAGCTTCATAATATAAAAACACAAGATCAAATCGATCAGATTTTTTCAAACGACGGTGCGATGAAGGCTATGGAGAAAGCAAAATCGGAAGGCATGGTTCGTAAAATTGGAATTACCGGACACTATGAACCACTCGTGCTTTTGGAAGCCATAAAGCGATATCCGTTTGATTCAATTTTATTGGCTGTAAACGCTGCCGATGTTCATTATCTAAGTTTTAAAAACTATCTTTTGCCGGAAGCTCAAAAACAAGGGATTGCAATTATAGGAATGAAAATTGCCACCCGCGGACGTTTACTTTCGTGCTGGACTCCTCCGCCACTTGAGGAGCAAACTGATGACCGGAATCGTACACCTCTACCAGGAACGGTTTCAATAAAAGAAGCATTAACTTACAATATGAGTTTGCCGGTCAGCACTTCAATTATTGGTGTCGACAGCATAGAACAAATTGAAGAAAATGTAAGAATTGCCTCGGAGTTTACACCTCTAAGTTATGCTCAAATGGAAGACATTGAGGTTAAAACCTTACCCATTGTTAGACAAGGTTTATATTTTCGTCGCTGGGATGTGGGTGTATAATTGATTGTGGGAAAACCTGTTTTAAATGTCATTTTCTTTAGCTGATTATTGAATACGAAAATATGCACGATTGCTTCTTTTTTGAAGCGATAAGGTTAAATATTTTTTGCATTTAGATTTAAAATTTTGCGCATAAAATATTTCATTTAGTTCTAAATTGAATGATTATCTTTGCCGTTCAATTTTATAAGCGCAAAATGTTAGATAAAATTAAAGCATTACACAACGAGATTGATGCAGCAGTTGCATCTTCTATTGACGAAGTTGATGAACTCCGAATTAAATTTATTAGCAAAAAGGGAAGTATTGGTAGATTATTTGCTGATTTTAAAAATATACCTGCTGAACAAAAAAAGGATGTTGGACAAGCCATTAATACTTTAAAAAACTACGCACTCGAAAAAATTAATTTATTGAAGGAGTCGTTCGATGCTAGTGAAATTGGTGAATCTGGCCTGGATTTAACAATGCCGGGGGAACCTATGAAACTGGGAACACGCCACCCTCTTGCCTTGGTGAAAAATGAAATTATTGGAATTTTCGCACGACTTGGTTTTACGGTAGCTGAAGGACCTGAGATTGAAGATGACTGGCATGTATTTTCAGCATTAAATTTTCCGCCAGAACATCCGGCCCGAGATATGCAGGATACATTTTTTATTGAAAAAGATCCGGATGTTTTATTGCGCACACATACATCGAGCGTACAAATTCGGGTGATGGAACAAACCGCCCCACCAATTCGTTCTATTTTCCCGGGTCGTGTTTTTCGAAACGAAGCCATTTCAGCGCGCTCGCATTGTATTTTTCATCAAATAGAAGGTTTATATGTTGATGAAAATGTTTCATTTGCAGACTTGAAACAAACTCTTCTTCAATTCTCGAAAGAGCTTTTTGGCGAAGAAACGAAAATTAGACTTCGCCCTTCTTATTTTCCATTTACCGAGCCAAGTGCCGAAATGGATGTGAGCTGTTCAATTTGTGGAGGAAAAGGGTGTAATGTATGCAAATATACAGGATGGTTGGAAATTTTAGGCTGCGGAATGGTTGATCCGAATGTGTTAGAGGGTTGCAATATCGACAGTAAAAAATACACGGGTTTTGCTTTTGGGATGGGAATTGAACGAATCACCATGTTGCGCTATGGGATTAAAGATATTCGCCATTTTTTCGAAAACGATGTTCGCTTTTTAAAACAATTTGAATCGGCAACTTAATAACCTGAGTTCGATTTAAAATATCCACACAGCTTCTTTTATTTTTTGTAAGAAACCGAATCAGATTTTTGAAGGACTATCGGGATAATTTAAGAAAATTTGAGTTGGTTTATTGAAAAATGGTGAAGTCCGTAGGAAAAGCCAGAATTGCACAATATTTAAATCCAAAATCCTTTAAAATAACCCGTTATTCTTTCATAATTTTCGATTCAAATCTTGCACAATTCTGACTTTCTGTGAAGAATATTTTGAATCGAACTCAGGTTAATAGAATAAAATTTAATTTACTAATAAAGGAATTGACAAAAATGGATGTTAGTTTCTTGTTATTTTTGGAATAATTTGAAACCAAAGGCACACTAATATAAAAGTATTTACGTTTTAAAAATACAAGATGCAGGTTAACAGTAATTTAACAAAAGGTGGGCTTGAGACTTTATTGTATTTAAAAGATATATTTTTGTAGCAGACTTTTTAGTCTTTTATTTATTTAAATTAGCATGGAAACAAAAACAAATCAAAATCAGATAATCATTACAACATTGTCTGACAACGAAAAACAAAAGCTACCAGTAAATTTAATTCTTCCTTTGGTAGCAGGAACAATTGCCGGGATGGCAGTTATTTTTGGTCTCTTTTGGGGCGCAGAAATGATACTTGCTGTTTAATCGCTGAGATTAAGTAGAGTTACGATAAAAACAAAGAGGCTGTTCGATATTTTCGGACAGCCTCTTTTATTGTGTTGCAAAATTATCTTTTCATAATTCCATAACACATTATTTTTAAAATAATATCTACACTTCGTTCCAAATTAACATCTCCGTAACTACCTGCCGACAATGGCATTTCCAAGCCTTTAATGGCGGTTGTAATTCCAATAGCAGCCAAATTAAAATCATAAATTTCGAATTCATTTTTTCGTACTCCTTCAATAAGAATTCTTTTAATCATTCGAATTTCATCCTGTTCGTAACGCATTTTTACTTCATTGATAAAACCAACAGCAGTTACATCATTTTCAATGGCATGATAAAAATTGGCGAGACTTCTAAAAGTGGCAAGTTTTGTTAAAATATAATCACGCAGTTTGTCAACCGGATCTGTATTTCGGTTTATAACAATTTCAAGTTCGTGGGCCAGAATATCGACTTCCTTCATAATTACGGCCTGAAAAAGATCTTCTTTACTTTTAAAATAATAATAAAGCGAGCTTTTTCCTTTTCGAACTGCATTGGCAATATCGTCGAGAGTTGTTTTTTTAAAGCCGTATTTGCTGAAAATTTCACGCGAGATTTTTAAAATATTCTCTCTGTTGAGGTCTTTTTTGTTTCCGCTTTCGGTTTTATTTAGCATTTTTAAAACTTTATTGCATTAAAAATAGAGAACAAATATAACTATTTATTTTACCTACAAAACAGGTTTTGAATATTTTAACACGACAGACGATTTTAGCGAAGATTTCTTAGAACACCCATAAACAAGTGAAACTAACGCATTTACTATTCGAAATTATCAGTTTTTACGTTTTCTGTCAATAAAAAATCAAGTTGTTTTCGTTCCAGATTAGTTCTCCAGATTTTAACAATTACCTCGTCGCCAAGTTGGTATGTTTTATTGGAATGGCGACCAACTAAGGCATAATTTTTTTCGTCAAAAATGTAAAAGTCGTCATCCAGTTCGCGAAGTGGCACCATGCCTTCAATTTTATTTGTGAGCTCCACATAAATTCCCCAATCCGTAATTCCGGAAATTACTCCCGGATACACTTTCCCAACATGATCTTGCATAAATTCTACCTGCTTGTATTTTATCGATGCTCGCTCTGCATTAGCTGCTTTTGTTTCCATTTCGGAAGAATGCTTGCATAAACTTTCAAATGTCTGTTCGTTTACCGAACGTTCATTTTCCAAATATTTTGCGAGAAGACGGTGTACCATCATATCCGGATATCGTCGGATTGGCGAAGTAAAATGCGAATAATATTGAAAAGACAAACCATAATGTCCAATGTTTCTTGTCGAATACGCAGCTTTTGCCATGGTACGAATGGCGAGGGTTTCAACAATGTTTTGCTCTTTTTTGCCTTTCACATTATTTAATAATGTATTTAGCGACTTTGTAATTGTTGCTGAAGTTGTTAACTGTAGTCCGTAACCAAAGCGCTTAATAAAAGTATTTAACGAATCTAACTTGTCGGGGTCTGGCTTGTCGTGAATTCGGTAAACAAAAGTTTTTGGGGTTTTATTGTCATGTTTTTTACCAATAAATTCGGCTACCTGTTTGTTGGCGAGCAGCATAAATTCTTCAATAAGTTTATTAGAATCTTTTGCCTCTTTAAAATATACTGAAAGTGGTTTCCCCTTTTCGTCGATATTAAATTTTATTTCTACGCGGTCGAATGCAATTGAACCCTTTTTAAACCGTTTATCGCGAAGCTGTTTGGCTAATTTATCCAATGTTAAAACCGTATCGGAAAAATCTCCTTTACCTGTTTCAATTATTTCCTGTGCTTCTTCATAATTAAATCGTCGGTCGGAGTGGATAACAGTTCTTCCAAACCACTCTTTACTAATATTGGCTTCATCGTCTATTTCAAAAATGGCTGAAAAACAAAGCTTGTCTTCGTTTGGCCGTAACGAGCAAACTCCGTTCGACAGTCGCTCCGGTAACATCGGAACCACTCTATCAACAAGATAAACGGAGGTTGCACGGTTTCGGGCTTCCTCTTCAATTATTGTATTTGCAGTAACGTAATGCGTAACATCAGCAATGTGAATTCCAATCTCCCAATTTCCATTTTTAAGCTTTTGTACGGAAAGTGCATCGTCGAAATCTTTTGCATCTGCCGGATCGATGGTTAAGGTTGTAACATTTCGCAAATCACGACGTTTTTTTATTTCTTCTTTTGGGATTTCAAGTGGAATTTTTTCGGCTGCAAGGTTTACATTTTCCGGAAATTTATGTGGTAATTCGTATTCTGCCAAAATGGAATGCATCTCGGCGTCGTTATTTCCAACATCGCCCAAAACTTCAATAATTTCACCAAAAGGACTTTTGGCATTTTCCGGCCACTCTTTAATTTCGGCGATGGCTTTTTGCCCGTTTTTTGCCCCATTTAATTTTTCTTTCGGGATAAAAATATCGAACCCGACTTTGCCGGCCGGAATAAGAAAAGCAAAATTAAGCGAGGTTTGAACTGTTCCAACAAATACGGATTTTGCTCGTTCTAAAATTTCAATTACCTCACCTTCTAAATCATGTTTTTTGCGTCGAGCGTACAACCTAATTCGTACCTTGTCGCCTTTCATGGCATGGTTTAAATTTCGGGATGAAACCAAAACCGGACGTTCAATTTCATCGCTGTTAACGTACGCAAAACCTTGTGGTTGCATCTCTACAATCCCACTTGCTGTGCCGGTTTTTGCCTTCAATTTGTATTTTCCACGCGAAATTTGTTCGAGGTAGTCATCGTCGTTTAACTCTTGCAAAACTATGTTTACTAATTTGCGGGTTTCTATATCTTTAATTCCAAGCCAAACAGAAACTTGTTTGTAGTTTACAGTTTTTGCAGGTTCTTCGTATAATATTGTAAGAATGGAATTTTTTAATTTTTTCTTATTGAATGTTCTTGTATTTCTTTTTTTCACACTCTTCCGTTTCTTTTTTTTCACCATCGGTTTTGTTATTAAATTACTCAAAAACAAGTTAGTTTATTTTATTCTAAAGCGTCGTTATTTTTTGAATTAATCAAACTTTCCATTCATTTTTTCTTTGATACCACTCTTCTGTTTTTTCCCATATTAACCGAGAATCGCGGGTTTCATTCATTTTTTCATAAGCAAAGTCTATCATTTCATTTATTCCGGTTCCATACCTGTGAAACAAGATTTTAAATTGCGGATAAGTAATTCCGGTTTGTTTTGCAATGTCGAATTTTTCCAAACTAAGTTCGTAATTATCTTCTGGCATTGCATTTTTAAAACTTGCTGGCAAAGATTTATTAATTGTTTGCAGAATAATTGAAATGGTTTTAGCCGAAAGGAAAAATGACAGATTTGATTCTTTTGTGGCCTTTGAATTTATTGTGATAATTTTTTCAATTTCAACCAAAATTTGGTTTTTTGTATGTTTGTCGGCTTTTGTGTTTATCGTTTCTATGTAAAGATTTCTATCGTTTTCAATAACACGAAAAATGAAGTTCTCTGTTTTGTTAACCCATGCAAAATTTTCGGGAATTTTAAACGTAGTTTTAAAACCGCGTTTAGTTACAGGTTTACGTCTAATTATAGTCGAAATTTCAAAAGATTGAAATGAATGTTTATCGCAAATTTTCCCTCCATTCAGCTCGAAATATTTTAGCAGTTCAATAAAAAACCGTGAAACATTTATTTTGTATTCCTGAAAAACAACACCTTTTAATCTTGCTGTTTTTATAAAATCGAGATTTTTTGGCGTCTTTTTATTTATGAAAATGGGTGGAATGCTGAATGTTTTTCGAAAAAAATAATGAATAAATTTTGCAAAAGGGTTTACCCATTTCGAATGTGAATAAATTACTTTTTGAGGCTGAATTAGATGAGGACTCAGTAAAAATAGTCTTTTCCACAGACGACGATTTTTAACAGCTTGCAGTGTTTGGTACCAGCGAAGAGGGAAAGTTTGCGTAAGCTGAAAAGAATCAGTTCGGGTTAATTCGTTTTCAAAAACCACTAAAACTTTTTGCTGTTTACTCAATAGCTGAATTGCCTCAACAAGCGAATTAATGTCTGGGTTAACAAATGCAAGGTCGTATTTTTTGAAGAAACGTGAACTGTTCTGTTTGCTATTCATTAAGATAATTTTACGATTGACCCTGTTTAATTTAACAACTCAAAACATTCAATGTTTGCAGGAATTTGTATGTTTGTACTCCATTTAAAATAAATGCAAATTAAGGGAAAAATACCGTTTTTAATATTCGTTGGGTTCACATGGATTGTTATTATTTCTTCGTGCGCGAACCAGGGGATGCCAATGGGCGGACCACGAGATACAATACCTCCAACTTTATTGGGAACCAGGCCAGAATACAAAGCACTAAATTACGAAGGAGATATTGTAGAGCTTGAATTTAGTGAATATATTGTGCCCGGTGGAGTATCGGAATTGTTGGTGATTTCGCCACCTCTAACAAAACGACCTACTATTCGAACAAAAGGGAAAGCGCTGGTTGTACAATTTAATGAAGAGCTGATGGATAGTACAACTTATTCGCTTGATTTTAAGAATTCGGTTGTTGATAATAATGAAAATAATCCGTACAAAAACTTACGATTTTCATTTAGTACTGGTAATGTTTTCGATTCGTTACGAGTTGCCGGAAGAGTTATGAATGCCTTTAATTTAGAGCCAGTTGAAAGCGGATTGGTATTGCTACAAGAGAATTTGCACGATTCGGCATTTTATAGTGTTAGACCAAACTTTATTGCAAAAACCGATGAAACCGGGCTTTTTTTGATTGACAATATTCAACCGGGCAAATACAATGTTTTTTCTATAAACGATGCAAACAACGATTTGCTTTATAACGAAGGTGCCGAAGAATTAGCTTTTTGGGACACGCTAATTGTGCCAACATCTAATTTTATTGAAGAATTAGATACTTTGGTAAAAGGGCTGGATTCGATGTTAATTCTGGGACATACGCATTTTCTGCCCAAGCCAATTTACCTTCGACAATTTACCGAAGATATTTTTGATCAGTATTTAGATACTTACGAGCGCGAAACACGTTACAAGTGTAGTTTTATTTTTAATGAATCGGTAAAAGACTCGTTTGACATTAAGTTAATTGACAATGATGAAACTGATTGGTATAAAATGGAATCCAACGAAAAAATGGATTCGTTAATATTTTGGATTTCCGACACAACCATAGCAAAATTAGATACACTGTTTATGGAATTATCTTATTATTTGATTGATTCCGCTGCTCAGTTATACATTCAAAAAGATACGGTTGAATTAAACTATTCTGATGTTGTTGTGAAAAAGTCAAAGAAAAGGAACAAGTCTCGAGAGGACGAAATTGAGAAACCAGAACCAATTGAGCAATTTAATTGGCAGACAAATTTAGGTACGATTTTCGATTTAAACAAAAACATTACTCTTACTGCGCCTCAACCAGTTCGTTTTTTCGATAGTACACAAGTTCTTTTGTATTATACAGCCGACACCTTGAAAAACCCACTTAATTATCGTTTTGAAAAAGATACTTCGGTGTGGAGACAATATCGAATTTCGTACAATTGGGAGCCCGAAACAGATTATACACTTGAAATTGATTCTGCGGCATGTGAGAATATTTACGGAATTACCAGCAAGCACCTTAGTAAAAAATTTAAAACACGTGACGAGGATTATTATGGAACTGTTAATTTGAAACTTTCGGGCGTTAAGTCTCCGACTTTGATTCAGTTATTAAAAAATAGCGACGAGGAGGAGGTTTTGGCTGAACAGTCAACAGAAATTGATAAGACCATACAATTTAATTATTTAAAACCCGGAAAGTATAAGGTTAAAGTTATTTACGATGATAACGGAAACGGAAAATGGGACACTGGAAGTTTTCAAGATAAGTATCAGGCCGAAAAAGTAGCCTATATTAATAATGTGGTTAAAGTCCGTTCTAACTGGGAAGAAGAAATTAGCTGGGATTTAACTATCGATTTGACTTTCACAAAAAACATAAGAGATTTAGAACTTGAAGAACAACAAAGAAAAGCGGCAGAAAAGAAAGCACTGGAAGAAAAAGAAAATCCACAGCGTCAACAAATGCAGAATAATATGTTTCAGGGGGGCGGTAATACCGGAAGTGGCGGATCGAATATAATAAGAAGGTAAGAAAATCTTGTAATTTAAATTACCTACCTTTAATATTAAAAATATAAAAATTATGGCAAGTGTAAAAGATCTAAAAAAGGATATTGACTTGGTAATGTCGCTGGCGTTAAGCGATTGTTTTTATGTATTGGAATACAACTCGAAAGTGGATGATAAAGCCGTAATGGACATCGCAAGTGAAATTATTCGGAAACACCGTGAGTTTAGAATCAGAACCAACCATGCCGATGGTAAAGATAATCCTAAACTGGTGAAACAGTATTATAAAAATTTAATTGCTGAAGTTTTGGGAACAACAGACAGTGCACTCGAAAAACTATCTTCAGAAGTAAAAAAGGTAGTGTAGCTGCAAAGCTTAATCGCAAGAATTCTTCGTGGTTTTCGTTTTCTGAGATTTAGCTAAAATGAAGCTGCTTAGTACCACAAGATTCTGTTACAGGACACTCTTCTTCAGAATTTTCACAACTAAAAACGCCGGAACAAAAATGCCCCGACGATTTATAACATATACAGTATTTGTTTATTTCGGAAGTGGATACCCGTCTAACTTTTTAAGGTTTTCGGCAATTTCTGTTTCCGGATATTCATAATCGTTCAATTCGCCGGCAATGTATTTATTGTAACCAACTAAATCCATTAATCCATGCCCGCTAAAGTTGAAAAGAATAACTTTTTCTTTTCCCTCTTCTTTGGCTTTTTTAGCTTCGCGAATTGTTGCTGCAATTGCGTGAGTTGTTTCCGGAGCAGGAATTATTCCCTCGGTTTTGGCAAATAATAAACCAGCTTCGAAACATTCACTTTGGTGAACAGCAACTGCCTCCATTAATCCATCGCGAAGTGCAGCACTAACAAGTGGCGCCATTCCGTGGTAACGTAAACCGCCAGCATGAATTGGAGCAGGAACAAAATTATGTCCTAAACTATTCATGGCTAAAAGCGGAGTCATTTTAGCCACATCGCCATGATCGTAAATAAACGGTGCTTTGGTTAAAGTTGGGCAGCTAAATGGTTCTGCTCCAATTATCTGAATGTCTGCTCCATTAATTTTGTCGTACATAAACGGGAACGAAATTCCGGCGAAATTACTTCCACCACCGCAACAACCAATTACAATGTCGGGTTTTTTAATCCCTACTTTTGCCAACTGCTTTTTAGCTTCCTGGCCAATAATTGTTTGGTGCAACATTACGTGGTTTAATACCGAACCCAGCGAATAACGGGTTTCTCCGGTAGGATCGGATACGGCGGCTTCAACTGCTTCCGAAATTGCTATTCCTAAACTTCCAGGAGTATCCGGGAATTGTGCAAGTATATCTCGCCCTGCCTGAGTTTCTGTACTTGGACTAGCAACACAACTTCCACCCCAGGTTTCCATCATCATTTTCCGGAAAGGTTTTTGGTCGAAACTTACGCGAACCATATAAACTTTGCATTCAATTCCGCCTAATTGTGCACATGCGTAAGAAAGTGCAGAACCCCATTGACCGGCACCGGTTTCGGTTGTAAGTTTTTTAATTCCAAACTCTTTGTTGTACCAAGCTTGTGCAACTGCGGTATTTGGTTTGTGACTTCCGGCTGGCGAAACGCCTTCGTTTTTATAATAGATTTTTGCAGGAGTTCCAAGAGCTTCCTCTAATTCGTAAGCACGAATCAGCGGGCTTGGTCTCCACTGAACCAACATTTCCCGAATTGGTTCCGGAATATCAATCCATCGTTCCTGGCTAACTTCCTGTTCAATTAGGTTCATTGGGAAAACAGGTGCCAGCATTTCTGGTGTTACCGGAACACCACCTGGACCTAATGGTGGATTCATTGGAGTTGGAAGATCGGGTGCAAGGTTGTACCACTGTTTTGGCATTTCCGATTCGTCGAGAAAAATCTTTTTTTGTCTAGTCATGATTTATATTTTAAGTTAAAAATTTTAAAACAAAAAAGGGAATTGCTGTGCATACAACAAATCCCTTTTCGCGGCCATTATGGTCGTAAATTAATATTTTGTTCCCGCGCTTCCATTTTAACATTGCGCCAGTGCCATTCTTTTCCGTATAAAGGCATTTTGTACATATCTCTCTTTAATTCAGCACGTAAAACTAATTAATATTTTTTCTCAATCAAATATTTCAACTTTTAAAAATGAATGAGAACTTTTCTTAATTGTTAAAATATTGAGAATAATTCTTTCAAAATCTCTTTTATTCGATTCCTTTGAAATTTAGTTTTTGCCATTCAACTTGAATGTCTATTTTTGCAGCGATTTTAAAATCAGAAATTTAGATATGAACAAGCTAACGGTATTAAGTGGAATCCGACCAACCGGGTATTTACATCTGGGAAATTATTTTGGAGCAGTACAAAATTTTCTTCGAATGCAGGACGATTATAACTGCTACTTTTTTATTGCCGATATTCATTCGTTAACAACGCATCCTACTCCTGAAAACTTACAATCGGGAGTTCGACAAGTTTTAGCTGAATATTTAGCTTGTGGAATCGATCCTGAAAAAGCAACGATATTTATTCAAAGCGATGTGCCGGAAATTTCGGAGTTATATACTTTTCTGAATATGAATGCTTATTTAGGAGAGTTGGAAAGAACTACATCTTTTAAGGATAAAGCACGCCAGCAACCCGATAATGTAAATGCAGGTTTGTTAACATATCCGGTTTTAATGGCTGCCGACATAATTATTCATAAAGCCAATTTTGTACCGGTTGGAAAAGACCAGGAGCAAAACCTGGAAATGGCACGTAAGTTTGCTAAACGTTTTAATCGTATTTATAAAAAAGAAATATTCCCTATTCCACAACCTTATACTTTTGGTGGCGGCGATATGATTAAAGTACCCGGGTTAGATGGTAGCGGGAAAATGGGTAAATCGGAAGGAAACGCCATTAATTTGTACGAAGACCCGAAATCGATTCGTAAAAAAGTTATGCGCGCAGTTACCGATTCGGGACCAACAGAAATGAACCAGAAAAAGCCAGAAGCCATTCAAAACCTTTTTACATTAATGAAAATTGTGTCAACTGCCGATACAGTTTCACATTTCGACGGTTTATACAACAATTGCGAAATTCGTTATGGCGATTTGAAAAAGCAACTTGCCGAAGATATTATTGCCTACACTTCACCTATTCGCGAACGGATTATTGAAATTTTAGAAGATGACGCTTATTTGGCGAAAGTAGCAAAAATGGGAGCAGAAAAAGCACGGGAATCGGCATCAAAAACTTTACAGGAGGTAAAAAATGTAATTGGTTTTAAAAAATTGTTTTAATTGTTCCTATATCAGAAAGATGCCATCTTTATACACTGAGTAGATAAAGATGGCATCTTTGTTTCTTGTGTTTTAATCTTCTAGTTGACTTAGTAAATCTCGAACACCTTTTACATCGTTTATGTAATATTTTGCTGATGTAGTTTTTGTCCCAACTTTAATTGTGTGTGCCGATTCTGGTAACGAATTAAATGTGTATTCATCTGTCCAGTCGTCGCCCAGCGCAAGAATAAAATCAAATTCAACATTTCCAATTTTATTAATAGCAGCTTTACCTTTGTTTATTCCGGCATTTTTTATTTCAATTACCATGTCGCCATCCATAATTTCGAGATTGAGGTTGGCGATATAATTTTTTAAGTCGTCTTTTAATTCCCAGGCACGTTGTTGTCCCATGTCGGGGTCTGCATCGCGGTAATGCCAAACCAGCGAGTAGTTTTTATATTCAACAAAAGAACGCGGTGTTCTGTCAACAAAATATTGTAACACTGGTTCAATAATTGCCATCCAGTCTTTTTCAATTTGGTCAGTCATTTTCCACTCTTTATTCGGGTTTTTATTCCAAACACCGTGTTCTGCAATGAATGCCAATTGATTCTGCTTTTCAAACCATTTCGAAAGCGTCTCTTTATCTCTTCCGCTAATGATCACAATTGTATTATTTTCCGAAGAAATTAGTTTTTCGATTATTGAATAGAGTTCATCATCAGGCATTGCCATTTGCGGATCCTTGTGAAATCCGGTTAATGTTCCATCGTAATCGAGAAAAATAATTCGTTTTTTTGCACTTTTATAATTGTCAACCAGTTTCTTAACAATCTGATTGTTTACTTTTCGGGTGTAGTTTGATTCCTGAAGTTTTTTCACCCCTTCTAATCCGTTTATGAAATCTTTTGCCCATCGTTCTTCGTTGTAAATTTTTAGTCTTTTCTGAAGAATTGAGTTTCTTTCAATCTGTTCTGAAACCGGCATGTTTAATGCCTGATATATTGCATCTGCAACTTCGGTTCGGTTATTGGGATTTACAATAATAGATTCGCCTAACTCTTTTGCTGCGCCTGCCATTTCACTTAAAATAAGTACTCCTGTTTTGTCTGTTTTGCAAGCAATAAACTCCTTTGCCGGTAAATTCATCCCGTCTCTGGTTGGCGTAATTAAAGCAATATCAGCATTTTTGTATAATTCAATTGATTCCATTCTGTCGGTTACCCGATAGAAATACCAAATGGGCATCCAGCCAATAGAACCGTAACCACCATTTATTCGGCCTACTAATTCATCCAATTGTTTTTTCAAATCCTGGTAATCGGAAACATTTTCACGCGAAGGATTAACAAATAGAAACAGGCTAACTTTTTCAAGATATTCAGGATAAGTAATTAAAAACAACTCAAATGCTTTTATTCTGTCGGGAATTCCTTTTGTATAATCCAGCCGGTCGATTGAAAGAATAATTTTTCGGTTTTTATCTCTTCTTAAATATTCTTTTAGTTCTTTATGAATATCAGATTCTTGGTTGCCTGAATTCTTTTCCAGTTCTTTTGCCGTATTATAGAAAAATTCGAAATCAATTCCTTTAGGAAATGCATCCACTTTTACAATCCGTTCGTCTAAGCGAATACGGTTAAAGAAAGTTTCATATCCCAGCAATCTACGAACACAACTCATAAAGTGACGTTGATAATCGTATGTGTGGAAACCAATTAAATCTGCAGCCAAAATTCCTTCCAGCAGCTCCATCCTCCAGGGCAACAAACGAAAAACTTCGAACGAAGGAAATGGAATATGTTGAAAATAGCCAATTGAAATATTGGGGTGTTTTTCCCGAATTAATCGAGGAAGCAACATTAAATGGTAATCATGAATCCATATAATATCGTCTTCGTTTATGTACTTTGAAATTACATCGGCATATAATTGATTAACTTTTTGATAAGCTTCCCAGTTTTCAGGATTGTATCGTGAAAATTGAGTGAAATAGTTAAAAAGAGGCCAAATTGTATTATCGCAAAAACCTTCAACAAATTCTTGTCTTAGCTGCTGGTCAATATAAATTGGGATACAATTATCTGACCTGAATTTATTATCAATGTCTTGTTTTTCCTTTTCACTTATTTCATCAATATTAATTCCTGCACGTCCAACCCATTTAATGTCAAACGATTCATAAAATCTTTTTAATCCTGAATCAAAGCCATCGGTTAAAGGAATTAATTCTTTTTCGCCATTATTATCTGCAACCTGAAAAGGCAGCCTGTTGGCTATCATAAATAATCGTTTCATATAAATGAGTTAAATATTTGTGAAAGTCATTTGAATTTATCGTAATATAGCCTTTATTTAGAATCATTCAAATAATTTACTATATCTAAACACTAGTGTCCGACTAAAATAAATATGAAGGTACTCCCTTTCGGTTTCCCTTCAAAGTTGTAAATTGATTTTGCAAATAAGTTTACAACATGAGTAAA